>Ga0255420_10356_pt1 | contig 10501 bp, 11 predicted proteins | sample ANMaggSeSYBR02I3_FD_182630 | JGI IMG/M metagenome (GOLD analysis project Ga0255420, IMG submission 182630) | Sediment cell enrichment communities from methane seep in Santa Monica Basin, California, United Staets - ANME aggregate JGI... | ecosystem: Environmental > Aquatic > Marine > Cold seeps >...
TTCCTACTGGGCAATTTGAAGAAATTCCGTTTGAAGAACGCAAAAATAATGCAGATATATATATAAAAAATTCTAGTGGGAAATTATTCAGCACTATTCTCCAATATTTCAAAACAAGTCAAATTAAATATATTGATAATGGCGAATTTGAACTACCTTTTGGAAGATTCATAAGGAAATCTATTAGCCCAATTATTATTGAGGATAAATTGATCATTTCTAAGGATTTGTTTACTCAAACGATTTTAGATTTATTGAATTCACTCGATGAACAAAAATTTATTACGTGGGATTCTATAGAATATACTTTCAATGGGAATTTTAATTTTGATATTATTCAAGAGATAGCTAAGGAAAAAGATTATACTATTTTGGAATATTTTCCAGATAATTATTCTCTTATAATTGCTCAAAAAGATGAGAGTACTATTAAAAATGTTAAATGGAAGATTTCTTTTGAAAATGATAATCAGTTAGCAATATTAAAAATATTTCAAGATAAAGGTCTCGAATTTAAATTTTTCCAGACTATTCCAATAACTGAACTAATAGATATTTTTTCAGCATCGTTAGGGAGTACATAGATGATGTAATGCTTAGTGTCTGAGCATCCACTTCGATGTCCAAGACAGAGCGCAGCGACGCTCTGGGTCGTTGACTGTGGGAAGGCTTTCCTGTGCGTCCAGCATATTTTTAATTAACAATAAAACCATATTATTTTAATCTGAACAAAAAGTAATCTTCCTGAATTTAATAGCTGAAAGGGTTAATATGGGTCAAATAGAATGAGATAACCCAAATGGCAAAAGACAAGATCATTATAAAAGGCGCAAGGGTGCACAACCTGAAAAACATCGACCTGGAACTGCCCAGGGATAAATTCATTGTTATCACCGGACTCAGTGGCAGCGGCAAATCCTCCCTGGCATTCGATACCATTTACGCTGAAGGACAGCGCCGCTATGTGGAATCCCTTTCAGCCTATGCCCGCCAGTTCCTGGGCCAGATGGACAAACCTGATGTGGAACATATTGAAGGCCTGTCCCCTGCCATATCCATCGAGCAGAAGACCACCAGCAAGAACCCCCGCTCTACCGTGGGTACAGTAACAGAGATACACGATTACCTGCGGCTGCTGTACGCCAGGATCGGCATCCCCCACTGCCCGGAGTGCGGCAGGGAGATAGCACCCCAGACCCTGGACCAGATAGTTGACAGCGTAATGGCACTGCCCGGAGGTACGAAGATACATGTACTGGCCCCGATAGTCAAGGACCGCAAAGGCGAGTACCGCCAGTTATTCGATGACCTGAAGCGGGAGGGGTACAGCCGGGTGCGGGTAGATGGTGAGGTCTATGACCTGGAAGATGATATCCAGCTTGGCAGGTACCAGAAACATAATATTGAAGTAGTCATCGACCGCCTGAAAACAACAGAGAACGTGAAAGAGCGCCTTGCCGATTCGGTGGAAACCGCACTGCATGTGGGCGGCGGTGTGGTGATGGTGCAGATCGTGGATGACGGACGTGACATGCTGTTCAGCGAGCACCTGGCATGTGCACACTGTAATCAGAGTTATGAAGCACTGGAACCTGCCATGTTCTCATTCAACAATCCCAGGGGAGCCTGTCCACGCTGCCAGGGCCTGGGCAACACCATGGAGTTCGACCCCGAACTGGTAGTTCCTGACCCCACCCTGTCCATCATGGAGGGAGCCATTGATGCATGGGGCAGCTCACCCCATGGATATTATATCCAGACCCTGAATGCTGTAGCTGAAAAATACGGTTTTTCCATAAATACGCCCTTCGAACAGTTAGACCAAAAGCACAAGAACATCATATTATACGGCACCAGTGAGCCTGTCAAATTCAGGTATGTACCCAGGGACAAGCCTGGAGTATGGGAACATTACAACAGATACGAAGGCGTGATACCCAACCTGCAAAGAAGGTACAGGGAATCTGCAAGCGAGGACATGCGGGAGAAGATACAGCAGTATATGAGCACGGCACACTGTCCCGAATGCAGGGGCAGGAGATTGAAACCTTACAGCCTGGCAGTCACTGTTAACGGGACCGGGATCGACAGGATATCTGCCATGTCAGTGAGGGATGCACAGGACTTCTTCAACAACCTGGAACTTTCTGAGCGCGAGATGCATATAGCCAGGCGCGTATTAAAAGAGATCAATGCCAGACTGGGGTTCTTGATGGATGTTGGCCTGGATTATCTCACACTGGACCGGGCTGCCGGTACCCTGAGCGGCGGCGAGGCGCAGCGGATACGCCTGGCAACCCAGATCGGCTCAAGCCTGGTCGGCGTGCTGTACATACTGGACGAACCAAGTATAGGGCTGCATCACAGGGACAATGACAGGCTTATAAAGATGTTAAAGCAACTGCGGGATCTGGGAAATACCATCATTGTGGTGGAACATGACCAGGATACCATGCTGTCCGCCGACTATATCGTGGACATGGGACCCGGTGCAGGCGTCCACGGCGGGGAAGTGGTGGTTGCCGGCACGCCGGCAACGATAAAGCGCAGTAAAAAATCATTGACAGGGCAGTACCTTACAGGGAAGATGCAGATAGAAACGCCGCCATCCAGGCGCACACCAGCCGGTTGGCTTACCGTGAAAGGAGCGGCAGAACACAACCTGAAACAAATCGATGTGGGTTTCCCGCTGGGCGTGATGACCTGTGTGACCGGGGTGTCGGGTTCTGGTAAGAGCACCCTGGTAAATGAGATACTGAACAAGGCCCTGGCACAAAAGCTGCACCGTGCACGCAGCCGTCCCGGCAAACACGATGGGATAGAAGGTATCCGGCAGATTGATAAAGCGATCACCATAGACCAGAGTCCAATCGGCAGGACCCCCCGGTCCAATCCTGCGACTTATACTAATGTGTTCACACCCATACGGGAACTCTATTCAATGACCCCTGAATCCAAGGCAAGGGGATACAAACCCGGCAGGTTCAGTTTCAATGTAAGGGGCGGGCGGTGCGAGGCATGCCAGGGCGACGGGACGATCACTATTGAGATGCATTTTTTGCCTGATGTGTATGTCCAGTGTGAGGTGTGCCACGGCAGCCGGTACAACAACGAGACATTGGAAATTACGTTCAAGAGCAAGAATATCGCTGACGTGCTGGACATGACAGTAGAGGAAGCACTGGAGTTCTTCGAGAATATCCCAAAGATCAAGAACAAGCTGCAGACGCTCTTTGATGTGGGACTGGGATATATCAAACTGGGCCAGCCTGCAACCACACTGTCAGGCGGCGAGGCGCAGCGCATCAAACTTTCGGCAGAACTCAGCCGCAGGAGTACGGGGAAGACGCTGTACATACTGGACGAGCCCACTACCGGGCTTCATTTTGATGATGTGAAAAAACTACTGGCCGTGCTGGACAGGCTGACAGAATCAGGGAATACAGTGGTTGTCATCGAGCACAACCTGGATGTTATCAAGACCGCAGATTATATTATCGACCTGGGACCGGAGGGTGGGGATGGGGGCGGTCTGGTCATTGCCAGGGGTACGCCCGAGGATGTGGCTGATGAAAGCGCTTCGTATACCGGACAGTTCCTGAAACTTGTTTTAAACTAATTTTAGATCTGTGGAATACTGGATCAGTGGTTGAAGAACAGCGATCGCTACTTGGGATTTTTTTCCCCATACCGCCGCACATGCTCCCATGCATTATGATATTCCGGATACTTCTCAAAATTCTCATAAATCGAAATATCTTCACTTCCATAATGTATTCTATCCTTTCCCACAGGGCACACCTTGATACAAATACCGCAAGGCGATATAAAGCGGCTAAGTAATTTCTTGCTATACCTGGCACACAAATCCTTGCGTATGATCCCTGATGGATAATCATCTCCTGTGATTGCACCTACCGGACAGCTCCTTACACAGTTCATGCATCTGGTACATATATCCTCTTCTAATAGTGGATCCGGGGGTATTTTGGCTGAGGTGAAGACAGACGTGAACCTAACCCTTGGCCCGTATTCTTTTGTAAGTAGTGTGTTATTCACTCCAAAACTTCCAAGGCCGGCAAGGTAAGCTGCATGCTTGTGGGAGAAAAAGGCAGTTGGTCTTTCTATCAGTACATTGATATCCCCGTAACCATCCCTGGGAACAAATACTGAAGGGTATCCCTTCATGTTTAAAAAGTTGGATAGCAAGTACCCATACTGGTCAAGCAGGATATTTATAGTGCGGTAAAGTTCATGATAATATATGGAGGGAGTGGTCTCAATAACAGGGAGGCTAACAGGCAAGCCAATAACAATGACAGAAGATGCTTTTGGAAAAATATGCTGTGGATAAAATGCTTCAGGTATCCACGGCTCAAATAAGGGTAGAGTCCAACGCTCAACAGATGCTATTCCCACTATAGGGATATCCAGTTGAGCACATTTATTCAGGATTTCATCTTTAAGATTTGTATTCATCTGATCATATCAATATCGATTTAGGCTTAAGGGGCAATGGATTTAAAAATTTCTATGTATTCTTCCTCAAGATACTTTCCTCTAAAGTACCCATTGGTAAGTTAGTGCGTATTTCCGGATAAGGTTTGATTTACTTTATACTGTGAAATAAAATCCTTAATTCATCCGGGGTTTTATATCTGTGGACCCGCATAAAAGGCATTCTGTTGCATTCTTCTTTATAAAAGCTTTCATACACGACTTGCAATAGTATATGTCGCTATTTCGTTTTAAGGCCTCAACATCCTCAGGCATGGCTGAGAAACTTATACCAGTGCTGCACATTTTACTTACCTCCTTGATTAATAACATGTTTATTAATGTAGATATTTAAAGTATTTGGTGAATTCAGTACAAGCTCTAAACCCAAAGTGACTCTTTTTGGCTGGTATTATTTGATCAGAAATATCCGTATTCGCAAGTTTGTTTTCAATAGAAATACTTATTTATAATGAATGTTCATGATAATCATAGCGAATTTAAGATAACAAATTGCAAAAATTAAAAAAAAGGATTTACAATATATGTTAGGTGTTTTCCCGTGGCTATGTTAATGGTAAGACAAAAATGAGGCGTTAAAAATGTTCAAAGATAATGTCAGAACACATCTTGAAGATATTATTGAGCCAAGAGAAGGCGCATGTGGAATTTGTCATGCAGTTGCAGAGGAGGTATGTTCACATGGCGGAGCTATCGTTGCCTATGAACGTCCAAACGGTATACTTGCAAGAATTCTTAATGATAAGGGTAATATCATCGGTGAGGGATTTGATGTTGCCTGGTCACCAGCAGTGCTGGCAGCAGAGATCGACGCAGAACTCATACCTTCTAATATAGCAGAAGATCTTAAAAGAGAGGGCACTAACACGAAGGAAGATATAGAACTGGTTGCTGATCTAAACGGGTATGGACGGGTCATCAGCCCGGCAGTGATAGCCCTGACCACAATCAATGAAATGGGCGGACGCACACTAATACAAAGAGAGGGACTTGGTGTAGTTGTGTCGTTTCGGGATCAGAATGATGAAGAGATCGCAAGATCGCCGGTTACTTACTGCCCCACATGTGCCGTGACTGTTGGAGCAGCAAGAACTCCATTTCTTGCTGAAAAGATCAAGCAGGATCTAAAGGGTGCCGTAAATACAGGCAAAAAGAAATATGATCTTGGAATTGAGAACCGTTATGAGTTAAAAGGTGGCGCCGTAAAGGTTACCCTCAAACAGGATGATAACATTCTCTCGAAACGAACGCTTGGCTGCTGCATAGCTTATGGAACTGTGAAAGCAGAGATCGTGGCGGGTATTGTTCCAGAAGCGAGCGCAGAGCAATTCAAGATATACTGTAATCTCTGTCCTTTCAAGCACTGCTGGCTGGAGAAATCAATGGGTGCAACTGGAAATATCATCCTGCATCGATTGAGTGAAATCGGTACTGAAATAGAGATCAGTGCAGAAGGCGGCATTATTGCCAGAATACCGGGAGATAAAGTGATCGAGGGTCGCGGTACACTCTGCTCGCTCAGCGCATTAACGAACATGCTGCTGAGAGGGGATGCCCAGAAAATTCTTAAACCGTCAGCTGCAAAGAAATGGTAAAGAGATACTGGGTATGATAGGATTGAGATTGGTTGATCTAATGTTTGTATAGATGATATGATTTGAAAATACTTAATTTACAATTAGGCCATATAACCTCCACTTCAAAGCTTTCAACTGCCACATCCCTGCCGCTTTTTGTCGCAATACCCAGATCTGCCTGTGCAAGTGCCGGTGTATCATTTATAGAATTGCAGGAGGTGTAAAAACTCTTGCTGAGAGTTCAATATCTACCATGAGCAATCCATTGCCATTATCCCCGACAATTCTCAACCTGGAGATGATCCCATTATCATTACCTTCATCTTCTATCTGTTCGGTAACAAACCACTGGAGAAATATGTTCGTAGCATGATCCTTCTCACTAATCGCAAGATCAACAAGATCATTGATAGATTTTGTGACAAACTGCTCATGTTTTAATGTCTTCTCAAACATATCAAGAGGCGATTCGAATTCAGTAGGTGGCTGGTTGATTGCCATAAGTTTTACCTGTTGGACCTGACTGTTAATGCAGTCATAGATCTTCATTGCATGGGCCATCTCCTCCTGATACTGAACCATGAACCAGTTGGCAAAACCCGTAAGCCCGCTATATGAACCATAAGCAGACACGGACATGTATAGGTATGCTGAATATATCTCTTTGTTCAACTGATTATTCAGCGCATCCGTCATCTTCTCACTTAGCATAGTATTACCTCATTTACATTTACATTTACATTAATCACCCCAAGACATTTTAATATCCTGCATCATATGACTGATTATCCAATGGAAATATAGGAGAATATATTATGCAGTCGTATGAATGCACAGCATGTGAATATATATACAATCCGGAAGAAGGAGATCCGGACAATGGAGTTGCCCCCGGAACTGCATTTGAGGATGTACCAGATGACTGGGTCTGCCCATCCTGCGGTGTGGGTAAGGATTTCTTCGAACCAGTAGATTAACTGGTATTTCTGTAAAAAGAACATATAAGTGGGACATGCTCGAAATAAAATCATTAAATTTAGAGGTAGATGGAAGACCTGTACTTAAAGACCTCAACCTTACGATAAAAGAAGGAGAATCCCACGTACTTCTCGGTCCGAATGGATCAGGAAAGACATCCCTCTTACTTGGCATACTTGGTTTTCCAAAATACAAGGTGACAGGCGGCAGCATTATATTTAAGGGAGAGGACATCACCGGCCTTTCAACTGCTGAGCGGGTAAAACTTGGAATGGGCATTGCATTCCAGCACCCACCTGTAATACGCGGCATCAAACTGGGCGAAATGGTGGATCTATGCAAAGGTGATACATCCCAACAGATAACCCAGCAAACCCGTACTCTTGCAAAAAAACTGCATTTCTCAGATGAATTCCTTGAAAGGGATGTGAATGCTGGTTTTTCAGGAGGCGAGATCAAACGGTCTGAAATAATGCAGTTAATGGCACAAGACCCGGATTTTGTAATGCTCGATGAACCTGATTCGGGTGTGGACATTGAAAATATGGAACTGATCGGAGATATGATCGGTGAACTGCTGGATAGACGTATCCGTCCGAGCAAACGAACCGCATCCGGGCTGATCATCACACATCTTGCAACCATCACTAACTACATAGAGGTTGACTGGGCGCATGTTATGCTCAATGGCATGATCGCATGTTCCGGAAACCCGAACCGGATCATCAGCGATATTATGAAAGGAGGTTACGGGAAATGCGTAAGGGAATGTCAGACGACAATGGACCGGATATAGGGAAATATACCCTGAAGGCAGAAAAACATAACGCAAAAGACCTACCTGAGATCGAAGATAAGTATAAGCAAGCTTTTTTAGATGTTGGGTATGATCCGGAAGGGTCAGAACGCTCAGGGTCATTCCTGCAAGTTGATCATTCTGTTCTATGCTCAAAGGTGATGCAGGAAGGTGTCGAGATCATGAGCACTACTGATGCCCTTGAAAAATATTCGTGGCTCTCGGATTACTGGTGGCATGCGGTTGCACCTGATAAGGATGTATATACGCAGCAGGTTGATCGCAAGCAGACACACGGATACTTTCTGCGAACACTCCCTGGTGTTAAAACCACTTATCCATTGCAGTCATGCCTGTTCACCGGACAGGAAGGATTGTCGCAGAATGTGCACAACATCATCATTGCCGAAGAGGGGTCTGAGCTGCATATCATCACTGGCTGCTCGGTTGCCGAAAAGGTTCAATCTGCGCTGCATCTCGGTGTCTCTGAATTTTATGTAAAGAAAAATGCCAAGATCACATTCACTATGATCCATAACTGGGCGCCTGAGGTGGAGGTACGTCCGAGAAGCGGCATCATTGTCGAAGAGAACGGTGTGTTTATCGGCAATTATGTTTGCCTGAATCCGGTTAAGGATCTGCAGATGTATCCGGTCACATATTGCAAAAAAAATGCAAGAGCAACTTCCCAGAGTATTATCTATGCCTCAAAAGATTCAAAGATCGATATTGGCTCAAAAATGATGCTGCAAGGTGAGAACAGCAGGGCACAGATCATTTCACGCACGGTTGCAACAGATCATGCTGATGTTACAGCCCGTGGTATTCTTAACGGGTCTGCGCCAAATGTGAAGGCTCACCTTGAATGCATAGGCTTGATGCTCTCTGATAATGCACGGATCTATTCTGTTCCTGAACTTGAGGCGACCGTTAAGGATGCTGAACTCTCGCATGAAGCAGCAGTCGGGCGAATATCAGAGGAAGAGATTGCATACCTTACAGCACGGGGTCTGTCAGAAGAGGAAGCTGCGGGTGCGATCGTACGCGGATTCTTAAATGTGGATATTGAAGGATTACCGGCAGCTCTTGGTGCGCAGGTACGCCAGATGATCAGGATGAGCGCTGAGGCGCTTGATTGAAATACACTACGAACGATCAAATCAACCACAGAGGCACACAGAGTTACACAGAGCGTTATTGTTTTCTCTGTACTCTCTATGGATATAAACCGTTCCGGGAAATAGTAAATAGTCTCATTTTTCACTTTTTGATCTTTTCTGCCAGATCTTTGCCCAGCCAGTTACATTCCTTGAGATCCTTTTCATTTGGCTTATACTGAACTCTCAATACAGGGTCCAGTACATTTATGCCACCAATTCGCATCTTCTCAGCGATCATTATGGGGGCTTCACCGCTCCATCCATACGAGCCAAAGGCAGCTCCGTCTTTTCCTTTTGCTCCAGCCTTTACAAGCTTATCCACAAATTTTTCTATAGGGGGAAGCATGGTATAATAGAAAGTAGGAGAGCCAATAGCAATGGCATCAGCAGCCGCAGCTTCTTCAGGTTTCCAGTCATATAAACTCTTTATCTCTACATCCACATTCCTTGATCTGGCACCATCTGCTATGGCATCAGCCATTGCCCTGGTATTGCCTGTTGTACTTAGATATACTATTGCAATTTTTTGCATTTTATTCACCTATTATTTATACTTTTTTATTAGTACCATTAATATTTGCAATGTCCATGATCCCGGTTTCGGCAAGTGCTGCATTACTCAGTGCATATATCGTAAAATGCAACCCGAATCCGGCAGAGATCGGGCAGCCCAAACCCAGGATATGACGAAAATGACAGACATTCCCAAAATTCCCGCTATTAATGCATATTCAACATCAAGGTCAATCAGTTCAAATACGTAAACCCCACAGAGTAATATGAGCATCCACCAGATAGAGAGACTAAATGCCCTGGCTTTTGCAATCATTTTTACCTTTCTTGAGTGTTCATCCTCAACCGGGAATCCTTCCTTTACATACTTGAATTCCTTGAGTGCATGCCCAATCATCACCACTGCGAGAACCACTACAATTCCTGCAATGAGCAAAGGCAAGGGCTGCAAACCCGGCACATTCAATACAAAAGCTGCAATCCCGAGAATCACCAATAGTCCCAGTACAACTTTCAGATAGATCTTTATCTTTTCATTCTTGCTCATGCTATTCACTCATGTTGCTTATTTTATTAAACTCCCAAATGACCGATAGGTCTCTACACTTGCCGTAATTTGGTTCACTCATCAGTATCTTTTTATCCTGCGGCCTGTATCGCATAGAATAGCCTCATCCAGTGATGATTTCAAGCATAGGATAGAGAGGTTGACTGATGAAGAGCTGGAATCATCTGGTGGATCAGGCTATTGAGGCAAAGGAGAATATCAAAGGTCTGCCTGAGGAAGATATGTATGCATTCATAGAAGTAATTGATAGGAAGATCCCAAACATGTCATCCCAGTTGAAGGAATTTTTAGGTATGTTTTGATTGACTATCCGATGCATACCAAAAATATCAATTATCTCCTTTTGTCTCTAGATCATGCCTCTTTACAACATTCTCAATCTCATTAATCT
>Ga0255420_10358_pt1 | contig 10472 bp, 5 predicted proteins | sample ANMaggSeSYBR02I3_FD_182630 | JGI IMG/M metagenome (GOLD analysis project Ga0255420, IMG submission 182630) | Sediment cell enrichment communities from methane seep in Santa Monica Basin, California, United Staets - ANME aggregate JGI... | ecosystem: Environmental > Aquatic > Marine > Cold seeps >...
AGGATCATTACGGGCTGGAGAAAATCAAGGAACGAATTCTGGAGTTCCTCGCTACCCGTCACCGCAAGAATGACCCACGCGGGCCGATTCTTTGCCTGGCCGGTCCTCCCGGCGTAGGCAAGACATCCCTCGGAATGTCAATCGCCCGTGCTCTCGGACGGAAATTCATCCGCATATCAGTCGGCGGAATGCGTGACGAAGCGGAAATCAGAGGTCACAGGCGTACATACGTCGGTGCTCTTCCCGGTAAGGTCATTCAAGAGATCAGGAACTGTGGCTACAACAATCCGCTCTTCATGATTGACGAGATCGACAAGATGGGCTCAGATTTTCGCGGCGACCCCTCCTCGGCGATGCTGGAGGTGCTTGATCCGGCTCAGAATTTTTCGTTTCGTGATCACTATCTTGATATTCCTTTCGATCTCTGCAAAGTCTTCTTTATCGCCACAGCCAACATGCTGGAGACAATTCCGCCACCGCTGCGGGACAGAATGGAAGTTATCGAGATATCGAGCTACACGGTGCTGGAGAAGGTCAAGATCGCTCAGAAATATCTCATCGACAGACAGATGGAGGCTGCCGGACTGAAAAAGGATGAATTCGAGATCTCGGAGGATTCCCTCAGAAAAATTATCTCAGGATACACCTACGAAGCAGGTGTGCGCAATCTGGAGCGCAACATTGCCTCGCTCTGCCGCAAAGCCTTGATGGCAATTCTCGAAGGGCGCAGCAGCAAAATCGTGGTTGATGAGGAAAAACTTGAGGAGTTACTGGGGCCACCGCGCCGCTCTCCGGAGGAAACCCGTCAGGCACCGGAGGTCGGCGTTGTCAACGGCCTCGCCTGGACACCTGCAGGGGGTGATATCCTCATGATTGAGGCGATCAAGATGAAGGGGCATGGTAAAGTGATGGTTACCGGCCAGTTGGGTAGTGTGATGGAGGAATCTGTTGAGGCTGCTTATTCCTACGTTCGTTCGCGCGCCGGTGATTTTGGTATCGACCCGGAAACATTCACGAAATATGACATTCATATTCATTTCCCCGAAGGCGCAATTCCGAAAGACGGACCTTCAGCGGGAACCGCTGTCACAGTAGCGTTCTTCTCACTGCTCACAGAGCAACCGGTATACCACGACCTTGGGATGACCGGTGAAGTCACCCTGCAGGGCAAAGTCCTGCCAGTTGGCGGTATTAAGGAGAAGAGCCTGGCGGCATATCGTGCTGGACTGAAACGTGTAGCAATTCCGGCGGCAAATATGAAGGACCTCGTGGATGTCCCGGCAGAAGTGCGTGAGAGCCTGGAGTTTATTCCAATTGAGACTGTAGATGACGCTCTCGATCTCGCCCTGGCCAGGATAATTGTCCCTACCAGCGAGGCAATTGAGACTATTGAAGAGCTGTCATCCAACGAACAGGAAGGTAACAACTCTTAGAAGACAGTCCTTAGCGATCACCATACCGACTACAGGCCGTATCATGTAGTGAGTCTGTTGTTATCACAGCATTCTCTTCATAGAGAGGGGGTAGGAAAGATTCGATAGTCCCCTGACCAGAGCTTAGGGTATTTTCGTGACCAGGGAGGTGGAAGCAGCTGTAATCAGGGTTTGTCCTGTAAGCAGTTTCCAAACAGAGCCTTAACAATTAAGAGGAGTATCTTCCACTGGAACGAGTGCTCTGCCCGATTGATGACAGTCTGAATACAATGGCAATCAACGTCTTTAGACAAACTTCAATTTTTTGCCATTTCGCTTGACTGAAGGGGCGGGCAAAGTTATATATGTATTACTGGAAGTCATTGGTTGATAATGTGTTAACATGATGTGAACAGCTTGTTGATAACTTCAGAGCTGTGGGCTTCTGTAGGTAAATTGAAAGCATTATCGCGCAGGGTTTGAAATAGAACATAACAAGGGTCATGGTAAGATAATTTGACCCGTATTGGTGGCTGTCTGGGGACAACTCCGGGTTTGCTTATGTGGGGTTAGTTATGCAGGAAGAAGTAAGTAGTCTCTGGAACATGTGTCTTTCCGAGCTTTCCAAAAAAGTCAGAAAGCAATCGTTCTACACTTGGTTAAAACCAACTAAAGCGGAAGCTGTCGATGATAGCAGCTTCAGTATTCTGGTGCCGAATCGTTTCGCCGCCAGATGGATTGATGAGAAATATCGTCAGGCAATCAACGAAACTCTCTCCGAACTATCGGAGCAGAAATGGGATTTTGACTTCAAGATCAGAAAAGGTACTCTCCAGACTGAGATGTTTGTACCGAGTGACAGTAGCGAATCTGAAATTGCGGTGCCGGCAAATCCACACACAACATCATTGAATTCACAGTACACTTTCTCCAATTTCGTGGTTGGCGACACCAACGAATTTGCTTTCACTGCCTGCAAAGCGGTGGCGGAGCAACCGGGGAAAAACAAGTACAATCCTCTCTTTATCTATGGTGGTGTCGGGCTCGGTAAGACTCACCTTGTGCAGGCCATCGGCAACCTGATTGATGAAAACAGCAATGGCCTGAAGGTGCTTTATGCCACCAGTGAACAGTTCACAACCGATTTTATCAGGTCATTGGGTAGCCGCTCAACTCATGAGTTTGTTAATCTCTATCGCTCTGTCGATATCCTGCTGCTTGACGATATTCAATTCTTCACCGGCAAAGAGTCGACACAGGAACAGTTTTTCCATACTTTCAACGTTCTTCATCAGACAGGCAAACAGATTGTCCTGACAGCGGACAGACCACCACGTGACATTCTCGGGCTGGAGGAGAGACTTCTCTCCCGTTTTAGCTGGGGGCTGGTAGTTGATATCCAACCACCGACTCTGGAAACCAGAATTGCTATCCTGCAGAAGAAAGCTGATGCTGACGGTGTGGAGGTGCCGCAGGAAATTCTAGGCTATGTTGCCGACTCGATAACATCAAATGTGCGTGAACTTGAGGGTGCACTGGTGCGACTGGTAGCTTTCGCTTCTATGAGGGGAAGAGAACTCACGTTGTCACTAGCTCAGGACATTCTCAAGGATACCATTCGCTCCACCAACAAGCAGGTAACAATCGAGAAGATACAGAAGATTGTAGCACACCACTTCAGGCTTTCGGAGGATTTACTAAAGGCAAAGAAGAAGAGCCAGGAGCTTGTCAACGCCCGTCAAATCGCGATGTATCTTTGTCGTAATCTCACGCAAAACTCACTCAAGTCGATTGGATCGAGGTTTGGTAATCGTGATCACTCAACTGTGATTTATGCCTGTCAGCAAGTCAGTGAAAACATCAAGAGATCGACCGACTATAAGTTGGAGATTGACAGATTAATCAACCAAAGCTGCAGTTAATAACCAGTTGAGTAAATGTGAGCGATATGTTAATACCGGATCTGTCAACAATTCATCATAATGTTCGGGATAATTTCCACTGTTAGTCAACAGGATGAAATCGGCCTTTTGCCATGTCGCAGAGAAGATTAGCTTTACAAATCCACATACTAACACTACTATTACTATTACTAAATTAGTATATAGATTAAGGTAATATATTAGTGTGGTGTGGATAATTCAAGGAGTTGAATAATGAAGTTCACGGTTACCACAGATGTAGTCAGGTCAGCACTTGGTGCAGTGATGAGTGCTGTTCCTCAGAAATCAACATTGCCGATACTTGGAAACGTACTTCTTGAAGCAGGTAACAAAGAGCTGAAATTATCTTCTACTGATCTTGAAATATCTATTACCACCTCAATTGAAACCAAGATTACCAAAAAAGGTGCGGTGGCCATACCGGCAAAAACGTTTGCCGAAATCATTGGTGCCCTACCCCAAACCGAACTGGAGATTGAGGCCATCAGTAACAGACTGGAGATGAGGTTCGGTAGTGGTGATTACAAGATATCAGGGATATCAGCTGATGAATTCCCCAAACTGCCTGATGTCAACAAATCGAAAGAGATTAAGTTGTCGGCGGCGGTACTGAAGCGAATGATCCAGAAGACAAGTTTTTCAGTATCTACCGATGAAACCCGACCGGCTTTGAACGGTGTCTTGTGGCAGACCAGGGGTGAGAAAATGACGATGGTAGCGACTGATGGTCATCGCCTCGCCAAGATTGAGCAGGAGAACAAAAAGCTTCAGGATCTTTACGACGACATAATTCTCCCACCGCGTGCCTTAAACCTTCTCTCCAGACTAATCACTGATGATATTTCTGAAGTAGGACTCATCTTCGGCGAGAACAATATTATTTTCACATGTGGTAATAACACTCTTTCCAGCCGCATTATTGAGGGACCGTACCCGAACTATGAACAGGTGATCCCCAAGGATGGTGATAAGGAGTTGGTGGTATCACGTCTGCTTCTGGCCGATTCTGTGAAGAGAGTAGCGATACTCGCTAATACTTTGACACACCAGGTGAAGTTTTCTCTCAGGAAAGATATGTTGGAGCTTTCCGCTACTAACGCCGATGTTGGGGGTGAAGCAATGGAGCGAATACCCTGTCAATATCAGAATGAAGAACTGGACATCGGCTACAATGCCAACTATGTCCTTGATATTCTAAAGCAACTCGATTGTGAAGAAGTCAGGTTCGAGCTGATGTCCTCGGTATCAGCAGCAACGATAACCTCACCTGACAAGTCAGACGACTATCTTTGCCTGGTGATGCCGCTTCGCCTGGCTGAATAATCCGTTAGGAAAATACAAAATGGGGATTCACGAAAAAGAAGAGAGACTATTTGATGAGTGGTCTCCAAAGCGTGAGGGGTTTGTGAAGGATGGTGTTGTTGATGAAGAGAGCTACGAGAGTAGTGAACGAAAACTCATGTTTGTCTTGAAAGAGGTCAACTCTCCTGGTGGAGGAAATTGGGATTTGCGAGAGTATGTTCATGGGGGTGCCAGGCCACAAACATGGAATAACATAGCTCGATGGGCTCATGGGATCAAGAATATCAAGAATGAGATTAATTGGAAAGAGATACGTGAAATAACTGATGAACAAAGAAAAGAACAACTGAAATCAATATGCACTATCAACCTTAAGAAATCACCCGGTGGTCATACAACGGATAATAAAGCACTTGAGGACATAGCTAAAGAAGACAAGGAATTTCTTAATAGGCAATTCGAAATTTACCACCCTGATCTGGTCATTTGTTGCGGTTCTGTTGTACGCTGGTTATTTCATGAATTGGTAGAGTTTCAAGAAAAACCAGATTGGAAAATGACAACACGGGGCATTCGTTATCATGAATTCCAGGAGATGAAATACATAATCGAGTATTCTCACCCAGAAGCACGGGTAGCAGATTGTTTGTTATATTACGGGCTTATTGATGCGGTGAAGGAAATATCAGGTGTCCCCCAATAACCTCATCCACCGAACCCTCTGAATTGCTTTGTCGCCTGCGACTTCTTGTAAATAACACGCTCTCTTCTATATCGTCAGGAAAGATTCCTGACGGCGCGGGAATGTTCACGAACCGCAGGGGGTCTGGCGTGCCAAACCCGAAATGCCTCTACAACCAAAATGTGATTGTCCGTAGTTTGGTCACTGGTATATTACCTGTATGTATCTAACCCGCCTGCAAATCACTAACTTCCGTAACATAGAGCAGTTGTCATTGTCTCCGGCGAGATCAACCAACCTGATCAGTGGGCCGAATGGCGCCGGCAAAACTTCGATCTTGGAAGCGATTTTCTGTTGTTGTACTTCCAAGTCATTTCGTGGTGCGTCAGATGATCAGTTGCGCAGACATGGTGCAGATATATGTCGTCTGGAGATGGCAGGAGAAATTGATGATGACGAGGTGCTGATTGAGTTGGCATGGGGCGACAAAGAGAAGAAACAGTTGAAGATCAACGGCGTCAAGCAGCGTAAGTTGTCAGAGCTATTCAATTACTTTCACGCCGTCAATTTTATTCCGGAAGATATTGAGATTGTCACAGGCGCACCGGCGGTCAGGCGTCGCATGATCGATATTTACCTTTCACAGTGTGACCGCAACTACCTTTCCAGACTGATAGAGTACCACCATGTGCTGGCGCAACGTAATGCTTTGCTAAAGGAGTTTGGGATTGACGAAGAGAATAATGGTTCTATCGCTACACTTGAAGTGTGGGATAATCAACTTGCCGCCGTAGGTGCCACGATCATCAGAGAGAGATTGCGGATGCTTGAAGAGACGGCTGAGATAGTGGCGGAATCTTATCACATGATTGAAGGAGGAACGACGCCACTTCGGTGGGAGTATGACTCTACTGTCAAAGCTCATGATGACATTGAGTCTGCATTTTGCGAGCGACTGAAGAAGAGCAGAAAGAAAGACTTTTACCTTGGCGCTACTTCGGTGGGACCACACCGTGATGACATCACAATTACTTTGAATGATTTATCCACCCGTGGTATCGCTTCCCAGGGCGAGGCCAAGTCTATTGCTCTTGCTGTCAAGCTGGCGGTTTTCAGCTACCTGCGGGAAAAACTTGGCAGTCCGCCGATCCTTCTTTTCGATGAATTATCCTCTGATCTTGACCGCGCGCGCTACGATGCCATGCTTGCTCTTCTGCCGGATTTAGGGCAGGTTTTCCTCACCTCCGCCCGCCCCGAGGAACTTGGGAAAGGCGTGTCAATAGCGGCTGAAATCACAATTGAGGGTGGAAAACTGATTTCACAAAGTTCAATAGGCGACCAATTAGGACAGTAACGCACCGCTTTTCTAATATATTGCGAGACAATAGCTTACAAGTGAAAAAAGTGTGAAATTAGCACAAATTTCTCTTGCTAATTGTCGTAAGTTTAATTAGCTTAAAGATTTAAGCGAGTCAGGCAGGAAGATGCTACGACGAGCGGAACCGATACGGAGTGTAATAGAGCGAACATTACGACAACTGGGAATCTACTCCAGATTCAAGGAGGCTGATGCTGTCAGGATATTTGCTGAGGTTGTTGGTGAACAGATCGCAAAGCATGCAGAGGCGAAGAGTATTCGCAATGGTGAGCTTTTGATTAAAGTCTCATCACCAACCTGGAGGCAGCAACTCAGTTTCCAGAAACAGGAAATGATCGCGAGACTAAATACAGCGCTGGGTACGGAAGTAGTTAAGGAAATTCGTTTCAGCAGCTGAGAGAGTTAAGTGACGACAATGGAAGATACTGAAATCAAAGAAGAACAGTCGACCGGTTACGACGCGAAGACAATCAAAGTCCTGCGCGGGCTTGAAGCTGTTCGCCGCCGACCGGCGATGTATATCGGTGATACTGGCAGCAGAGGGTTACACCACCTGGTCTATGAGGTGGTTGACAATTCTGTTGATGAGGCAATGGCGGGGTTCTGTGATCATATCAAAGTGGTCGTGACCAAAGAGAATGATATTGTTGTCTCAGATAACGGTCGCGGTATTCCGGTCGATCTGCACCCCCGTCTCAAGAAACCGGCGCTTGAAGTCGTAATGACCACACTTCATGCTGGCGGCAAATTTTCGCACGATACCTACAAAGTCTCCGGCGGACTTCATGGCGTCGGTGTCTCGGTGGTCAATGCTCTGTCGGAGTTGTGCAAAGTTGAAGTCTACCGTAACGGCAAAATATATTGCCAGGAATATGAGCGGGGCATTCCGAAGGGCCCGATGAAGGTTATCGGAAAGAAGCAACATACCGGCACCAAAACTTTCTTCAGGGCTGACCATACGATCTTCAACAAAGTCGAGTTTTCCTACAGCGTGCTGGTGGGGCGACTGCGGGAGCTGGCATATCTCAACAAGTCGCTGCGCATTGATATCAAGGATGAGCGTACCGACAAAGAGGACAGTTTCTACTATCGTGGCGGTATCATCGCCTATGTTGACTATCTCAACGAGAACAAGAACCGCATTCATAACAAGACCTTTTATGTGCAACGTGAACGCGATAATGTCGACATTGAGATTGCACTGCGCTACAACGATGCTTACAGCGAGAACATTGTCTCCTTCGTCAACAACATCAACACCATTGAGGGCGGCACTCACATGGTGGGATTCAAGACTGCGCTCACACGCACGATCAACAACTATGTCTCCAAGAACAACCTGCTCAAGAATGGCAAGAGCAAGAATGGAACCAGCCTGCTGCAGGGCGAGGATGTCCGCGAGGGGTTGACCGCCATTGTCAGTGTTAAGGTGCCTGATCCGCAGTTTGAGGGTCAAACCAAAACCAAACTGGGCAACTCTGAGGTGAAAGGTCTTGTCGAGCATGTGATGGGGGAAGCGTTCAGTGAATGGCTGGAGGAAACCCCTGCTGACGCCAGGAAGATCATCGAGAAGAGTGTGGGCGCCGCGCGCTCGCGTGAAGCGGCTCGCAAAGCCAAGGAGCTTACCCGTCGCAAGACAGCGCTCGATTCGGGACGCTTACCCGGCAAGCTCGCTGATTGCAGTATGCGCGAACCGGAAAACTGTGAGATCTATCTGGTTGAGGGTGACTCCGCCGGTGGTTCCGCCAAGCAGGCGCGTGATCGTCGTTTCCAGGCGATTCTGCCACTGCGGGGCAAAATTCTCAATGTCGAAAAAGCGCGGATGGAGCGTATCCTCTCCTCTGAAGAAATTAAGGCTATAATCACTGCGCTCGGTACCGGTATCGGTGAAGAAGATTTCGACATTGCAAAACTGCGTTACCACAAGGTCATTATCATGACCGATGCCGATATCGACGGTTCGCACATCAAAACTCTGATACTGACATTCTTCTTCCGTCACATGCAATCGCTGGTGGAGCAGGGCTATCTGTACATCGCACAGCCGCCGCTGTTTCGAATCAAGACCGGTAAGCGTGTTGTCTATGCTTACAGCGATGAGGAACGTGAGCGTCTGTTGGCGGAGATCGACCGCAAGAATGTCGGGATACAGCGGTTCAAGGGTCTCGGTGAAATGAACCCCGACCAATTGTGGCACACAACTATGGATCCTGATACACGCACACTCCTGCAGGTGACTTTGGAGGATCGGGCGAACGCTGATTTTGTGTTCAGTATGTTGATGGGTGACGCTGTTGAGCGGCGACGGAAGTTTATTCAGGACAATGCCAGGTTTGTCAAGAATCTGGATGTATAGATTCAGGTTGTCAGGCTGCAAGTGAAATCATTGCCTGATGAATCAGATGAATTATCTGTCACGGTCATCTCTGAGAGCGGCGATTGCCGGACGAAACAGTCTCTTGAGATCGCTTCGTCGTTTCTCTCTTTACGATGACAACGAAAACAAGGCAGGTCGGGTTTTTTTCAATCCCGCTAGGTGGACTTAAGAAACTCGATAGCGACATTATGATTGAAGGAAACTAGAAGAAATGGCAATCAATCGGGAAAATCTGTTGACGGTATATATCGAGGAGGAGATGAAATCCTCCTACCTCGACTATTCGATGTCGGTGATTACTGCGCGTGCCCTGCCGGATGTGCGCGACGGCCTTAAGCCCTCCAACAGGCGTATCCTGATCGCCATGAATGACCTCAATCTCGCACCGGGGAAGGCGTTCAGGAAATGTGCAAAAATCTGCGGTGATACATCGGGAAACTATCATCCGCACGGTGAACAAGTGGTTTATCCCACTCTGGTGCGTATGGCGCAGCATTTTGCGATGCGCTATCCACTCGTCGACGGTCAGGGCAACTTTGGTTCTGTTGACGGTGACGCTGCTGCGGCAATGCGTTACACCGAAGCACGTTTGAAACCGGTGGCGATGGAGATGCTGGCCGATCTTGACCGTGATACTGTCGACTTCATGGCTAACTATGATGAAACTCAGCAGGAACCGCGAGTTCTTCCCGGCAAATTCCCCAATCTGCTCGCCAATGGCTCATCCGGTATTGCAGTCGGAATGGCGACCAACATTCCGCCGCATAATGTCACTGAACTGGTTGATTGCCTGAGCACTTTGATAGATAATCCTGAGATAGAGGATGAGGAACTGATCAAACTGATCATTGCTCCTGACTTTCCCACCGGCGGGATCATCTATGGTCGCAAGGGTATCCGCGACGCCTTCCTTACCGGTCGCGGCAAGTTGATTATCAGGGCGAAAGCCAATATTGAGAAACTGAAAAACGGTAAAGAGAATATCGTCGTCCGCGAGATTCCCTATCAGGTCAACAAGTCAAATCTGCTTCAGAACATCGCAGAGCTGGTGCGTAGTAAACGCATAGAGGACATCAGCGATTTGCGTGATGAGTCTGACCGTGACGGTATGCGCATTGTGGTGGAGTTGAAAAAGGATACCCAGGCGCAGGTGGTGCTAAACCAGCTCTACAAGCACACTCAGATGCAGACTACTTTCGGAGTGATTATGCTGGCGCTGGTTGATGGTGTGCCGCAAGTGCTTACTCTCAAGCAAACGATGCAGGAGTTTGTTAAACATCGCCATGAGGTGGTTGTACGTCGCACCAAGTTTGATCTCGCCAAAGCGGAAGACCGTGCTCATATCCTTGAGGGTCTCAAGATCGCGCTCGACCACATC
>Ga0255420_10359_pt1 | contig 10451 bp, 10 predicted proteins | sample ANMaggSeSYBR02I3_FD_182630 | JGI IMG/M metagenome (GOLD analysis project Ga0255420, IMG submission 182630) | Sediment cell enrichment communities from methane seep in Santa Monica Basin, California, United Staets - ANME aggregate JGI... | ecosystem: Environmental > Aquatic > Marine > Cold seeps >...
ACCTGTAGTGTAAGACGATGGGCTTTCTCCCATACTTTAAGTTCTCTGAAATCTCTCATTTCCATGCCTTTTCAATGCTAATAGCTAATGGCTAATAGCTAATGGCTAACCGCACAGGTTATTCCACGCTTCTATTCCCCGCCATTCTCCTCAATCAACAGTTCGATCCGGCGGTTTTTTGCCTTGCCTTCCTCTGTGTCATTAGAAGCAATTGGTCGCTGAAAGGAGAATGCCCCCGACCCAAAACGAGACTCCTCTATCCCTTTTTCTACGAGGAAGTGTATAATATTTATGGAACGAGAAGAAGCCAGCTCCCAGTTTGTTGCAAATGTTGAGGCAAGCTTAGGGCTGATCGGCACATTGTCGGTATGTCCTTCGACTATGATATTTACATTCCTGCGATCCTTGAGTGTTTCCGCCACCTTGCAAAGCACGGACTTTCCTCTGTCAGACAATACTGCGATCCCGGACGGATAGAGCACAGTTGCTGCCACCGTAATCTTGACGCCCGTGGGCGCCTGTTCAACCTCGATCTCGGTTTCAGTTGCGAGTTTCTCTTTAAGCGCATCATAGGTTTCATGAGTGGACGGGCGGTATGCTATCTGAAACTCAAGATCATTCACGTTTGATCCATAATATGTGATAGTGTTGTGCCGGTGCACCCATTTGCCTTCGCGATTGGATCGGTATTCAATTGGTTCCAGGTTTGCAGGAAACACCCATGAATAAGAGATCTTCTCAAAGTTGTCGGGGCTGTTCCAGAGTCCGTAATGGCCGTCAGGCGTTTTTACTTTATCTCGGCAGTTACTAAAATTATACACACCATCTTCAGTGACCTGCAGGCCGGCTTCAAGTTCAACCCGCTCCATGCCGGCAAAGCTTCTTCCCTGCATTTTCAGAAGGGTATAGCCGTTTTTTGAAACCGTATCCCATGTGTATTCATTAGGATGGATGTAAAGAAAATCTTTGAGGTAATCTTCTGTTTCATAGCCTTCCCTGTTTCGAAACCACATGTTGTAATTGGAGTAGTCGGTGCGGCTGGTCGTATATATCAATGCGTGCCGGCCATTTTCCTCCAGGAAATATATCTGCTCTGAAATAACGCCTGACGCTTCTGCAAACGATGCAGACGCAAGCAGGCAAAATGCTATCAATAATTTTTTCAGATGAGTCATTATAAAACCTCCTTTTTGGTTCTCCCTAATTTCCAATTTCTATTCTAATCTCTTCCTAATTTCTACTTTCCAATTTCTAATTTCTATTTCTCACTCCACCAAATTAGGAATGATTCCCTTAAGGTTGCCATAGCCTCCACCCCCGCCACGTCCGTCAATAAAAATGAGATCGCAATATACGTTTACGCTTACCGATGAATCCGGAGGCGGGTTTGGCATGTGGATTTCGATGATAGCAAAACCTACTATCGGGATGGCATCGTTCGGGTTCTCGCAAAGCTCATCATCTTCGTAAACAGGAACCGTTGATGTCCAGATGCTGTCGTTGCCATCATTGTCACGACGCCGGAAATAGTCAAACAAGGCCGGAAACGGCGCCGGGTGTTTTGCATCCCCAAGGATGTCCTCCGGCAGGTTGATATCATTTTCCCTATTACCCAGCCTGCCACCAAGAAACAGACTGGCAACTGTTCCACCCTGGTGGTTAAACTCATCACCTATTCCGGCATCAGGAGTAACTTTGGCATCAGGGGTGGCTTTCATATCAAAGTTCGCATCCAGCCATGCCCATCCACAGGGCGCGAGGAGGCAATCACTATTAGTATTGCCGAACTCATCCACACCATCGCCTGTGATCAGCCCGAGCAATTTGTCTACCATTGTGCTGGCATTGACCGGATCAAAAAAATTGTGCCAACCCGCGCAACTGTCAGCAGTCGGCGAAAAGATGATTGGGTCTGTGCAATCATTTGGGAAGTTGTTTTCAGACAGGCTAAAGGGTACCTTAAGCTTTCCGACTGTGGCCGGGCCGGTTAAGGCTGCGGTAGCATCTGCAGACACATTCACGGTATTTATGTTGAAGATTCGGGCAAAAAAAGTAAGGATCGGACCGTTGGCAATGCCGTCCCGTCGTGCGATAACCCTCACAGCATCCGGGCCGACAATTGGAGCCGGCGTTGGAAACAGTTTATATTTCTCATCAACAGGGTCCAAAACCCAAGTGCCGATGGTCACGTCGGCATCATTGATAACTATATTCATTCTGGCTGCTTGATTTTTGAGGGCGACCTGCTGGGCGACACCCACAATATCAGATCGAGAAAACTCGTGCGTTTGCTGCTCATCATAGGAGAGCCCCTTATATATCGAGCCCAAATAGCCAGCCCCTGCTAATGCCGCGGCATCGGCCACGTTCTGAAGCTCGTTTTTAGTGACATACAAATAACCCACATCAACCGCCAATGCTGTAAAACCGATTAGCATGGTCAGAACAATGGCAACGATCACCGCGGAAACACCGGCCTGATTTTTGACTTTTTCAAAAAAATTGAAATAGGATTTCATTTGCTTCCTCATTAAACCAAATTTTTATAAGGATTATTCCATCTTCATCACTGAAGTGGCCCGTAAATCTATGTCACCGACCAAGTTAAATAAAAAAAGAAATTTGTATGTGTAGTCCACAGTTACCCCCAGGTCGCATTGGAACGTTGTGCATGGGGCAGAGATAAAAATATCATCAGCGGTTAATACGTCGTCGCCAAAGGTAATTAGATGCTGCGCGCCGTAATTAAGCACGACCGCCTTAATTTCGTCGTTGGATAGCCGATTCGCACGCGCGATGATTCCGGCGCGTGCGCCTTCCCGTGCGGCATTGGTAATCACCTGGCGGTTGAAGATGAACAAGCTGAATTCAATTATGCCGAAAATCAGGGTAATGAGTAAGGATAAAACAATCGCAAATTCAACTGCTGTTGCGCCTTTTTGATTAAAGAAAATACTCTTTTTTTGCATTTGAATTACCCTTTTTTTTGTTCACTCCATTCGCATTATGGTTTGTGCAGACAGGGTTTTGTCGGTAAAGCCCAGGATAGCGCCGAACAAGAAATCGTAATCATAAGTGACTCTGACGGTACGGTCGTTTTGTGCATCCGGCGCAGAGACAGTAACCGCGTTTGCCTGCAATTCATTAGCACCATTCAGGTTAATCAGCTTGCCGCTGCAGTAGTTTTCAACGATTTGTATGATATCGGCATTCACAGTTTCCGCTACAATCCCGGCGCGAGCCCCTTCCCTGCTCGCATTGGTGATTACCTGCTGGTTATAGAACAAGAGCCCGAATTCAATTGAACCGCAAACCAGTAGAATTAGAATCGGAAGGCAGATCGCAAACTCAACTGCGGCAACCCCTCTGTTGTTCTGTAAATATATCATCAGCGATTCCTGTGTGCCGGCTTTCTTTAACACCGGGATAGATTAATTAGTTAATTGATAGATTCCTAAGTTGTGCGATTAGCTGTTAGCTGAATGTGTTATTTGTTTGATTTTTTTAGCTAAAGGCTAATTGCTAAAAGCTAATCGCTCAATTTAGGAAAGCCCTAATGGCTCAGAGCTCCATGCAAAAGTACCTGGTATATGCGAATAGCTGCCGGTCCCAAAATTACAACAAACAGGGACGGAAAAACAAAAAAAATCAAAGGCACCATTAGCTTTACCGGCAGCTTTGCTGCTATCTCCTCTGCTTTCTGAAACCTTTTTGTTCTAAAGGAATCAGAGAAAACCCTCAGAGATTGGGCAATACTGGTGCCGAATTTGTCCGCCTGGATCAACAGGGTTACAAGGCTGTGAATGTCTTCAATACCGGTCCGCTCGGCCAGGTTTCTCAGCGCGTCTTCACGCGACTTTCCTGCTCTTATTTCCAGGTTCAGGATATTGAATTCTTCACTTAACACCTCGTTGCTTAACTTTATTTCTTTTGCCACCCGGTTTATGCCTGCATCCAGCCCCATGCCAGTTTCCACACAGACCACCAGCAGATCAAGCGCATCAGGAATTCCTTCAAATATCTTATTTTTCCTGGCAGAGGTTTTCATGCGCAGCCAGATATCAGGCAAATAGTAGCCTGAAAAGGCAAGGAAAAAAGAGATAAACAGCTTTGTGGAACCATCAACAGGTTTTAAAAAAATGATTCCAAGAATGAAACAGACGGGCAGAGAAAATGCGAACAAAAATTTGCTTCCCCAAAAAAGAGCTGGAACATTTGCGTTACGCAGACCGGCCATAAGAAACCTGGTTCTCATTTGAGCATAATTTGCAACTTGCTTCGGGATCAGACGTTTACCTAATAAAATTAAGAAATTTAGGATTGGTTTTTGGGCCGCGTCTCTGGTTTCTGAAGATGATTTTTCTTTATTGAACGTATTTCTGTTTTCACCAGTTTTCCGCACTTTTTCTGTCAGCTCACGCGCCTTGGCATTTTGACGAATATATTGATATAATCCCGCAAAAAGCAGGGACACTGCCAGAAAAGCTGATGCGGAAATTAAAATCGGAATATTTGAAATCGTGGATGCCATTTCATGCTCCTCCAGGTTATAAGTTGAGCTATTAGCGTTTAACGTTTAGCTGTAAGCTCTTAGCTGAATGTGTTATAAGTTTGATCTTTTAAGCTAACAGCTAACAGCTAATAGCTAACAGCTAACAGCTAATCGCTCAATTTAGGTACTAAATTACACTTTAATATTAACCATTTTTTTCATCACAAGAATCCCTATCAGCATCATAAATGCAGCCATGCCGGACATTATTCTCCCGGCAGGCTCAGAAAGCAGGGTGTTGATATAATCCGTATTTATGAAACGAAGAACAATCATGATAAGAAAAGGTAAGGCAACAAGAATTATAGCCGATAATTTTCCTTCTGCGGCCAGGATCTTGACCTTGCCGTACAGCTTAAACCTTTCACGTATAATATAAGATAGGCTCTCTATAATCTCGGCAAGGTTACCACCGGTTTCACGCTGCAAAATCACGGAAATGACAAAAAATTTCAAGTCAGGGCAATCAATTCGATCTGTAAGATTTTTCAATGCATCAGGAACGCTTACCCCAAAGTTGATTTCATTCAGGGTCTCATCAAATTCAGGACCAAGCGGGTCGTCAAACTCATCGGCTGCCAGCTTCATGCCGCTTGGAAAGGCATGGCCTGCTTTTAATGAACGGGCAATCAATTCCAGAGCTTCAGGCAGTTGTCTCTGAAATTTTTCCATTCTTTTCTTTTTCTTCAGGCAAAGATAAAAGAAAGGAATTCCAGCAAGTGCCGGCGCAATTACTATGGAGAGGGTATAGTTGCCTGTGATTAAAACTCCGGCAAAAAAGCCTGTCAGCGCAAGGATAATTGTAAGTAATATAAAAACACCGAGACGATATTGCGCATTAGCCTGTTGTAAAAACCGGTCTAACCGTTGGGGCCCCGGAATGCGCAAAAGAATTTTGTTCAAAAAGGGAACATCACTTAGCAGTTTTTTTTGTAGAATATCAGGAACTCCGGCTTTGTTTTTTTTATAGGAAAATGTTTTCAGCCTTTTTTGGATCTTTTTGCGGTCCGGGTTGCGCATGGTTCTGTAAGCATAGACAATCATTTCTGTAACAAAGATTGACACAGCGAATATAATTATGGCAATAAGGATTTTCATTCTTTAACTCCATTCGTAAGCCGTGAACGGCTACCTCCATTCAAACTCAAACTGCAATTTTAACAGAACCTCAATTGAGCTTTTAGCAGTTAGCTTTTAGCTGGTAACAACCTGAAATAATAAGAGCTAACAGCTAATTGCTAAGAGCTGATCGCTCATTTTACGCAACGTTAAACAGATCATTAGAGACCTCTATTCCGGCTAAAGTAAATTTATCGATGAATTTAGGCCGAATACCATGAAATCTGAATTCTCCTTCTATTTTACCATTCTCATCTATACTTTTTTGCTGGAATGAAAAGATTTCTTGCGTGGTAATCATGTTTCCCTCCATTCCCGTGATTTCCTCCAAAGACACCAGTTTTCTTGTTCCATCAGTCAGGCGGGATACCTGAATAACAACATTGATGGCGGAGCTGACAAATTTCCTCAGAAACTCACTCGGGATATCGAGGTTTGCCATAGCCACCATAGTTTCGAGCCGCAACAGGGCATCGCGGGGAGAGTTGGCGTGGACAGTTGTTAAAGACCCATCATGTCCGGTGTTCATGGCTTGAAGCATGTCAAACGCCTCTTTCCCGCGGACCTCCCCCACAATAATGCGATCAGGACGCATCCTTAAGCTGTTTTTCACAAGTTCTCTCTGCGTAATCTCACCCTTTCCCTCTATGTTTGGAGGTCTGCTTTCCAGCCGCACCAGGTGTTCCTGCTTTACCTGTAATTCCGCAGCATCTTCGATAATAACAATCCGTTCGTTTTCAGGAATAAACCGGGAAAGAACATTTAACAAAGTGGTTTTACCACTGCCGGTGCCTCCTGAAATCAAGACGTTCAGCTTTGCCTTGACAACTCCTTTCAAAATTTCAGCGATTTCAGGAGTCAATGTTTTCAGCATGATCAAATCGTTTAATTCCAGGGGATTTACGGCAAAACGCCTGATAGAAACCGAGGGCCCGTCAACAGCTACAGGGGGTATAATTGCATTGACCCTGGAACCATCCGAGAGCCTGGCATCTACCATAGGAGAAGACTCATCAATGCGCCGTCCCACAGCAGAAACGATTTTATCAATGATTTTCATCAGGTGAGCATCATCTTTGAACCTTGCATCAGTAGGTTCCAGCTTACCCAGTTTTTCCACATAGATATGTTTGTATGTATTAACCAGGATATCGGAAACAGCAGGATCTTTAAGAAAAGGTTCAAGTGGGCCGAGTCCCATTACTTCATCCTGGATTTCCGTAAAGAGCCGCTCTCTTTCCATTGCATTGAGGGGCGCGGCAAAGTTTTCTTCGCCCAATATTCTTTGTACAATGACCCTGATCTGAGACTTGAGAACATCGTGCTCAAGTTTTTCAATAGCGGAAAGGTCAATAAGATCTAATAAACGATCGTGAATTCTGGTCTTTAACTCGAAATATTCATCAGGCACATAATTCATTGTGATATTTTTTGGCATGCTTTCCAGGTTCATTTTCATCTTCGTTTACCTCCGCTTTGTTTTCAATATTTCCCACCACTTTGTTGTTTGATTTTTCTCTTTTGGCGCAAAGGTATCAGCCAGATTATTTAGGTTCCTGGTTATCTGCGCTTTGGCTGCAATCTCGGAGAGCGGCTTTCCGTTATTTATAGCGGACATTGTTGTGCTGTAATCGTTTGGTATGGTCCAGAATATCTTTTTATGAATGCTCTCTTCCGCGTCTTGCAGAGAAATCTCCGAATTTGTCAAATAACGATTAATCACAATCCTGATCCGTTCTTCCGGAAGAAAACCCAGATCACTAATTGATTGTAAAAGCTTATTGGTATTGGACATGCAGGGAAGGCTCAGAAGAGACATGAGCAAAATATTGTCCGACATTTCCAGAACTTTCAGGGAAATTTCATTTGCGGACTGGCCTGCGTCAATTATCACAAAGTCAAAAAGTTTTTGCATGAAACCTATGAGATGTCCCATCATTTCAGGGGCCGCAGATGCGGAACCATTTAAACTGCCAGGAGACGGGAGGATATGAACTCCGGAAGAATGTTTGGAAAGGGTGTTCATTAAAAATGTAGAATCCAGTCTGGAAATATTTTTTACTATTTCACCCCAATCATAGCCCGGCTTGATTTCTAAAAACAGAGGCACTTCTCCGAACATCATATTCATGTCTATCAGAGCTACTGATTGAACGCTTTTTTTCTGAGCCAGGTTGACTGCCAGATTTACGGCAACCGTAGTTGTTCCTATTCCTCCCTTACTGCCCACAACACTTATAATTTGCCCGATTTTCGGGGAGTTTCTACGGTTGGCTCTCTTTATTTTTTTCTTTAATTCTTTCAGAGCTATCTTTACTTCTTCTTCTTTAAGAGGAAGAATGAAAAATTCTTTTGCGCCGGTTTTTATAGCCTGCATCAGGACCGCGGGATCGGAATTTTCTGAAATTAGAAAAACTTCGGCTGCCGCGTCAGAATTTAATAATGACCGGATGTATTGAAACTCTTTATCAATATCATTCCCCAGCTCAAAGATCAAAAGGTCTGCCCTGCGAGTATCATGAGACATTTGAACATGCATGCCTTCAACAGAGCGAATGATCTCATCCAGCTTTTTTCTCAGACCTGGTTTTTTTACTTCTATCTTGATCTGAATCATATTATCAGACATGGGAACCTCTCTAACACGGTTTACGGTTTACGGTTGTCGGGTTCACAGTTTTTTCAACCGATAACCGTGAACGGTTATTCTACTCGCTTTTAATGGTGATAGTCATTTCCTTTGATGTATCCTTTTTAAACCCTTGCCTGTATTTTTCCATATTATTCCCGGCTACCTGGCCGTCCAGTCCGACAACAGGTTCAAGATTTCTTCCGGCTTCAGGGTTCAATATCTGGCTCTGTTTTGCTGATTCAAAAGAGTTTCCCCAATTTCTACTCAGCATTGTTTCCCTTGGTCCGCATCCTGAAAAAATCAACAGCGTTGCTATTAATCCGATTAATGTAAAGCATCTGGTCAACATTGTATCCTCCTTGATTCTCCGGCTATTTGACAGCACATCACCACTAAATCCATTGTTTTCTGCTAAACTTCCAAATCTCGACAACTTTTTAACTTCATGATTTTTCCTAATCCCTAATCCCTGTTCTTTAATCCGGATACGGCATGCCATGTCCAAATTCTCCGTCCAATTCCCCCCTGACAGTAGTAGTCGATGGCTGATTTTTCTCCCATCCTTCCATTAATCCCAGAAGATAAATTTCCGTATCGTCAGGCTCTATATAGAAATCGGTCGGCAGGGTCTGTTTTTCCGAATCAAGAGGTTTTACAAGGTGAGGTGTGACGATAATAATCAGTTCTGTCTCATTCTTTTGAAAGGCGCGGCTTCTAAACAGGGCGCCTAATACCGGAATATCACCCAAAAGCGGAAACCTGGACATGCTGTCTCGAACTGTTTCCTTGAGAAGACCGGCAATGGCAAAACTCTGACCGTCTGCAAGCTCCACCACAGTCATAGCCCTTCTTGTGCTCAATCCAGGCACAATGTACCCTCCGACTTCCAAAGCAATTGAAAAGTCGAGTTCTGATACCTCTGGCGCAACCTTAATGCTGATCTTGTCTTCGCTCAACACGGTTGGGGTGAAAGAGAGTGCTACTCCAAAAGCCTTGAATTCGATAGCAATACCATCTTGCGAAGGTATAGGCACCGGGTATTCTCCGCCTGCCAGAAAGTTTGCAGTCTGTCCACTTAAGGCAATAAGGGTCGGCTCTGCCAGAATCTTGACCAGACCATCCTTCTTTAAGGCGTCAACAAACCCTGTCCAAGTCGCGCCCCCTTTATCAAAGCGGAAAAGCGCGTTAACTGTCGGAGAAACAAGAAGATCGAGAGTCGTGTCTGTCAATTCATCCAGTTCCACCAGACCTCCGAGTAAGCTGAGACCAACGTCTCCTGCTCTGGTGTAGCTGAAATTTATCCCTAAATTGTTGATCACGCTTTTTGACATTTCAGCTATTTTTACTTCCAGCATGACCTGGTGTACGCCGGCTACCTCAAGCAGATTGCGGACATTGCCTTTGGGCGCGTAAGCTTCAGCCAAAGCCATGGCCTGGGAAAGATTAGCCGCGCTGGAGATCCTGCCTGAAAGGGTAATGGAATTATGAGTTGCAATGACGTGGATCTCTTTTTCGAGCGGGAGCACCTCGTGAAGTTTTTGCTTCAACCGCGAGATATCATAATCCACCTCCAGGTCATAGATAGCAGAAATCTTTTTGTTTTGCCATAATGTCAAATTGGTGATTCCAGAAGCTTTCCCGGTGATGTATATCTCTTTAGGCGAAAGAAGGATAAAGGCCGCGATGCCAGGATCAGCTATGGAGACACGTTTGACCGGCTTTGGGCTTTTGAGAATGATCGATTTTCCAACCACTACCTGCAGTTTCTTTGGTTTCTCGATTTCCGGCGGCACAAAGTCCGCTGCCCGGGATATTGCGGAAAAAACCAGACCCAGTAAAACAAGGGATAAGGCATACATAATAATAGATATGCTTTTCCTCTTCGCAAATTCTTTTGATAGTGATAGAAACATGGGTATCATCCTCCCTAAAGTTTAAATTTCTTTTTAATCATTTTGCTGCCCTCGATTATTTCTACAGTGAAAGTTTTGCTTGCCTGCTTCTTCTTTTTAGGGCGAAAAGAGGCAAGGGTTCCGGAAATACTGGCTCCATTGGTCAGCACAATCTCTTTGTCAATGACATTTCTCAAAGCAAAGTGGAGTTTTCCATGGTTTGCAGCAAGGGACAGCTTTTCCCCTTCTTTGGGAG
>Ga0255420_10361_pt1 | contig 10404 bp, 10 predicted proteins | sample ANMaggSeSYBR02I3_FD_182630 | JGI IMG/M metagenome (GOLD analysis project Ga0255420, IMG submission 182630) | Sediment cell enrichment communities from methane seep in Santa Monica Basin, California, United Staets - ANME aggregate JGI... | ecosystem: Environmental > Aquatic > Marine > Cold seeps >...
TATAGTTCTGGACTCCATCACTTTTTGTTTTATTTAACACCTGCATAAGATATTCTTTTTCTTTTATTAGTACAGATATTTTTTCAGATCTTGACATGTCCTGATCGATCAGCTTATCGTCAATCTCAATGGTCAGGTAATTATCATGCCCACTTTCTTGGAGCCTGCCAATTATTTCAATGATCCCTGGATTCCTGGCCATATGTCCAGGGTAATGTGGAGTACCGTTGTGCACTCCCCCCATATGTACATTCACAATCCTGTCGCCGAGTTCATCAATAAAATCCAGGGCATTGTTCTGACTTGTTTGCAAAGCATGGGCTATGTCAAATGTCATCATAAGATCAGGATACTTAGCCAGCACATCTACCATTGGGGATGGTTCGTAACACATGTTCTGTAACCTGGGTGAGAGATTTTCAAGAGCAAGGACAACACCGATCTCACGGGCGTACCCGGTACAAACAGTGAGATAGTCCAGGAACCATTCCATGTCTTCCGGGCTTGGCTGCCGGTGCACGGTCCTGTTACCGGGGTGTATGGTCAATACATGGGCATCCAGCCTGGAGGACAGGTCTATGGCCCAAAATGTCTCTTTGATGGTAGCTTTTCGTACATGTTCATTATAAGATGACGGATTCAGGTCAAGGATAGGGGCATGAACAGTGCAGTGTCTGAAAAAGGTGGATATTACATCATCCAGGTGCTCCACAACTTTTGCTTCATGGCGGTGCCCCCAAAATTCAGGTGTTTCTGTCCAGAACTCAATATTCTCTATTCCTGCCAGATCCAGTATATTGGCTATCTCATCAATACCATAGTCCCACAGGAACAGTGACGAGCATGATATTTCCATATTATATCTCCATAACCTTCCTCAGATCAACAGCAATGCCCCTGGTAGATCGTACCATCTCGTCACCGCCCATCAATGCCCTGCCCACACCAAGCACCTGCTCACCCAATACAATCACCTGGTCGGACGGGCGGATGTTCAAATTTGCATCCACTACACCAGGTGCCAGCAGGCTGCCGCCGGGCACAAAATCATCTATCCGGATCTGGTATGTTCCCAGTTCAAGAAGCCGCATGGCACCTTCAAGTGTCGGGATAAGTGTACCTGTCCTTGGATTGAGGCTGGCCAGTTGTTTTTTATCATAATATACCTGGTATTTCGGGAACGGTGCCTTTATGGAAGCGCCATCAGGGACTAAAAGACATCCTGCACCTCTGCCAAACTGGTAATCAGCAATCCCTTTCAACATGTTCTTTGCAAGCTCAGTGGTCTTACGAAGTACGTACCCCTCGTCTTGGACTATACCAGATATAGTAGACCTTAATGTTCCCAGTGACCGGGCAGATGTAACGCTGCCCTGGGCAGTGAATATAATATCAAAACCCAGCGTTTCGGCAGCACTCTGGCAAATATCCCTGTAGGCACCATCCACATGGGCGATTATATGTGAATACTTATTTTTTTCCAGGTAATCTACAAGGCACCCGGTCACCCAGGAACGTTCGTCAAGGTCCCAGTGCCCTGTTACAGGTATATCATAATGGGCGGCAGGATATACCAGTTCCAGTTCCCGCGGTACTACACCCAGTGGCGATGTGATAATCACTTCGTTCAATGCCCGCCTGTTCCTGCCGGTGGCACGGTTGAACAACTGGTGGCTGTTGGATATGGAATAAGGCTTACGGGCTGAGCAGGGAAGCAGCAGCAGTATATTTGCAGCAGGTGCCTGGTATTGTGAGTTTACCCTACCGGCAAACCGCTTTACTTCTACCCTATTTAAAGATTCAGAAGTATTTGCATACATGGTAACGCTTCGGTATGTCGGCGTATGCTGTTCAAGGTACACATGTTCCTGGTCTATTAGCCTTAGCAGTGCAGTGAGCCAGGGACTGCTGCGGCATTTTCCTTCCACATATTCCCTGAGATTACCGTTTTTGATACGATGGACTGTAATTTGTTTTTCCTCTGCCAGCCTGTTCACGTTATGCCCGGCCACCAGTTTACCCCGCTCTTGTACACTCATTTCCTGCAGGTCTTCAACACTGGTATTAGTGCATACGCTGCATGAACAGGGCAGTACTGGCAGGTCTGACAGTTTGTACTCACCATCGGGCATCATGTACATACCATCATATGCATTGATCGTGGGAAGTATGTCATCGACAATATCAATGCCCAGGTAGATCAACATGCAAAGGTTCTCAGGGGTTGCCAGTGCAGGGGCATACAGGGCGGTATCAGGAGGAGTATTGTTCTTGATATGAATTACAGTGTCCAGCAACATCCTGGGATTTTTTTCCATCTGTCTTGCCGCACCTATAACATACATATCCGCATGTGGGATATCAAGGCAGGCCGGGTGTATTAACTGCCCTGTTGCACCATCTGGTTTTACCCATTCCTGACATTCTTGTTTTGCAAAGTCATTGATTTCTCTTACTATTTCAGGTCTGGCATGCAGGGGCATTGGTTTATCTGGCAGGATGAAAAGTTTGCCAGGATCCACTTCATCGGGTGATAATATATTCCGGGCCCACAGGCTGCCTGCGAAAACAATGGGACTGTCCTTTTCAGTATGCAGGATCAAAGGTGTGGTATAATGATGATCCAGCAGCAACTTACCCAATCGTGCAGCTGCATCCCTTCTTGTTACTTCAAAGTATTTTGTCATTACAATTCCGGTGCAATATATGTGCTTTAACATTAAAAAGGATATTTAGAAAATCTTATTGGCAAATAGCTATTTCCTTAATGCGTATGCCTTCAAAACTCGTTAAGACACATATACCTACACAAATACCCAATGTCCTTTCCATAGAAGATGGTGGAAAGACCAGGCTTGTCACTAAGAATCTGGTACCAAACATACAGGTCTATGGTGAGAAACTGATAACGGTCGATGGGATAGAATACAGGTTGTGGTCACACCACCGAAGTAAGCTGGCCGGTATGATAGAAAAAGGGATGAATATACTGTTAAAAGAGGATTCCAGGGTCCTTTACCTTGGTGCGGCATCGGGAACTACAGCCAGCCATATTTCTGATATAGTAGCGAAGGGGCGCGTCTTTGCAGTCGAGTTCTCAGCCAGGACCATGCGTGATCTTATTGATATATGCAATCAGCGCAAAAACATGGTCCCGATCTTCGCAGACGCCGGGCAGCCTTGTTCGTACAGGGCCATTGCAGGTTCGGTAGATCTGATATACCAGGATGTGGCCCAGCCCAACCAGGCTGAGATCGCATTGGTCAATGCCAGGGAGTTCCTTAAGCCGGGTGGATACCTTGTAATGGTTATCAAGGCCCGGAGCGTAGATAGTACTGTAAATCCGAAAATAGTGTATGAGCAAGAATTGGATAAACTTGGTAAAGAGTTCAATTTACTTGATAAAAAAGTACTCAGACCACATCATCCGGACCATCTGGCAGTTATTGCTCAAAGGTCCTGCAAATAACCTGAATTGCTCTATCAAAATCCATCAATTGTAAAGGAAATAGTAAGTTCATTCCTCTGCATTATCCCCACCGGATATGATCTTCAATCTCTCTACTCCGCCGATCTCACTGATAACCATTGCAGTGGAAGTCGGCACAAGTGATTCCCACTCTTCACTATGTAGCATCCTGTGGCGTATCTCGGTGCCCGAATATCTCTCCCGCTTGAAAAGTGGTGACTGTCTTACCTCAAATCCTGCTTCCTCAAATAACCGTATCACTAAAGGGTTGTTGGAATATACCACCGTAAAAGGTGGTGTCATAGAAATAACATGGGACACCCAGACTGAATTGCGCCGGATATCTTCAATGGGTATTATATAGTGTTTAATACCCAAGGTCTCCAGTGCTTCGGTTATCATCAGCACCCGCTCACCCGCTGTGAACAGATCATCGGGCTCATGGCTTGCCTGTGTGCTTCCGATGCCAATTATGATTTCATCTACCTCTTGTGCTATCGACTCAAGCACGTTCTGGTGTCCCAGGTGGTATGGTTGGAACCGTCCTATGTAGAATGCTCTTCTGGAGTCCATTCTCCGCCAGCCCAGACTACCTCATTGAACTTCTCATAGTCCCATGCATTATTCTTGTGTTTTTGGGCTGCAAGTTTCACGACGATATCCATAAAGATGGGTTTGTCGTGGTATTCGATTCCCTTGACTTTATCCAGGTATTCCTTGCCAATATTATTGCGTATAAAGATGGTACTCCATCCATCCGGACTGCCTATGCTGCCTACACTGATATCTGCATAATAGGACGTATAGTCCATACAGTGGTGGCAGGGTTTACGTGCCAGATGAGCAATTTCCTTGATCGGGACCAACGCTTTATCATCAGCGGTCTCTGCTACGAACTTGCCTTTTGCGAAGTCAAGTTTATTCACAGTTTTCCGATCCAGACCCAGAATGTTGGGTATGATATTCTCTCCCATATCATCATAGGTAAAACTCTCCATACATATCAGGCCGATAACCAGCTTGATCTTGTCTGTAAGGTTCTCCCGAAGCAGTGAAGCTGCATGTGCCTGACAGGGAGTGCCAACCACAGCGATCTTTTCATAGTTTTTAAGTACTTCACGCAGACTGGATAATACAGGTTCATAGGTATATTTGGTACCGGCTGCACTTGCCACCTGTTCGGCACTGGTCAGTACCACTACCTCGGTCTCCCAATCATCATTTCGTGAAACACTAAGAGCAGCATCTATCTCACCCTGTTCAAAGAGTGATTTTAGGATACCGGTAACGGCTCCACCGTCCTGGCCGTGTATGGAACTCTTGCCTATCCGCTGGTCGATGACATTATCTAATTCATCATCGCCCGGGAAGCCATCAAGGATTGGACAGATACGCTCGCAGGCCAGACAATTCTGGCAGGCCAGACATGTGTCACAGTCCACATAACACTGCCTGTTAGCACAGTAATTATCTTCCCTGCTGATCTCACTGAAGAGTTTGACCACAGTGGGCTCATCTACGGTAGGAGTGAACTTATCATAGTTCGCCTCATCGTACAACTGTACCTTAGCTGCCTGCATAGGGCAGATGGCTTCGCATCCGCCGCATGCAGTACACAGTGAATTTTTTATTACCTGGTATATCTTCGGGAACCCCATTTGTGGTGCGGGGATCTCAGCGCTCACCTACTTGCCTCCGATTATTTCCTTACCAAAGAGTTTGATTGATTTCTCCTTATTCGGACCGATAGGTGAACCGCATACGATCTGGGTAACACCGATCTTCTGGAGATTGGCAACTTTCTCAGCGCATGTTTCAGGTGTTCCGCAGATGCTGAATGAATCCATCATACCGTCAGTCACCAAGCCGCCCATCAGTGCACCAAAGTCTCCTTTTGCAATAGCTGCACCAATTTCTCCTTTTGCTGCAACATCGATACCATGGCGTTCAAGCACCATATCAGGTGAACCTGCAACAATGAATGCAACCACGATCTTAGCTGCACCAATTGCTTTTTCAGCATTTTTATCAATGGAGAAGCATGCATATGCGCCTACATCAACTTCTTTTGGATCCCTGCCTACCTTCTTGGCACCGGCTTCTATTGCTTTTATTGCAATCTCAAAGTCCTTGGGATGAGAAGCATTTATCAGCACACCATCTGCTACTTCACCTGCAAGTTCCAGCATCTTCGGACCCTGTGCACCCAGGTAAATAGGAATGTTGCCTGCCTTGAAAGCCATCTTGGCACCTTTGATCTTGACCCTCTCGCCATCAATGTTTACCTTTTTGCCTGAAAAGAAATCCCTGAGAGCCTGTACTGATTCTCTTGATGTCAATAGCGGCTTTTCCCATGCGATGCCCATTGCATTAAATGTGGCCAGGTCACCGGGACCGATACCCATTATTGCCCTGCCACCAGAAATATCATTGATTGCAGCAATACTGGACGCTGTCATTGCAATGTTTCTAGTGTACGGGTTGGTTACTCCCGTTCCCAGTTTAATCTTGTTGGTACTCAAGGCCAGTACAGCCAGGGTAGTATAAACATCCCTGTTGTTGTAATGGTCTGTAATCCACACATTGTCAAATCCCTGATCTTCTGCTAACTTCGTATATTCAGCCAACTTCAGAACAGGGTCACTTGGTACAAATTCTATTCCATACATGTATGTCCCTCCATTTTAGTAAAACTATTGATTCATTAATAACTTAAAAGCATATTGGTTTTATCCTGAAAAGGAAAGGATGAATCATCTGGTAGAAATAGAACATCTATATTGACAACAGGTAAATTGGTTACTATGAGACTGGACGCATTGTTAGTGGAACAGGAAAAAGTAGCCAGCCGGGGCAGGGCCAAGCGTGCAATTACCAATGGCATGGTAAAGGTTGACGGGATAAAAATCCTCAAACCTTCGAAACAAGTTGGATATGAGAATAAGATCGATGTGATAGAGGCTATTGACGTGCCGGCAGGATACCTGAAACTCAAAAATATCCAGGACCGCACCGGCATGATCTGTCCGGGAGATGTTTTACTGGACCTGGGTTCTAGTGCAGGAGGTTTCCTTATGTTCGCATCAGGGATTGCCGGGAGTATAAAGGGCATCGAGTACAGCGAAGAATTCATGCCACACCTTAATAGTATCGCAAGGTCCCATGACAATATTACTGTAACAAAGGATGATGTATTTACTATGCCCCTGTCATCAATGTCTGATAAACCAGTGGATGTGATCTGCAACGATATTACCGTCGAGCCCCTTGATTCCATCAAAGTACTGGCAAGGGTCATGCCATTACTGAAATCGGGCGGTCGTGTGCTGCAGGTTTTAAAACTTCCTGACAGGTCGGACCTTGATGAGTGTACTAACAGGCTAAAGGAACTGGGATTGACGATCCAGTATATAATAGAGCCTGAAAAGAGAGAAGTTTATGTGATAGCAGTACGAAATGGAAAGAACGAGGCGAAAGAGTAAATGGCAGATATATGCAGCATATGTGGTAAAAAGGAGATGCTGCCCTACAAATGCAAATACTGCGGCTGGACATTCTGCTCCGAACACCGACTGCCTGAAAACCACGACTGCCCTGGTCTGGAAAAACTCAAGACACAGGTAAGGGAAAGTGGCAGTATCATGTACCAGCCCGAGCCGGAAACAAAGAAAAAACATACCATAGGTTTACCAGGACTGGGACATAGGGAGAGGTCACCGTATGCTGTCCCAATATCAAGGAATTATTCCCTGTATATTATAATAGCCAATGTTTTCATGTACCTGCTTCAATTGATATTAGGGGACTGGTTCACCAGATTATTCTATCTCGACCCTTCAAGTGTCCTGTACCAGCCCTGGACCATTGTCACACACATGTTCCTTCATTCCCCATTCAATTCATTGCATATTTTCTTCAATATGATGGTACTGTTCTTTTTCGGTCCTATACTTGAGAAAAATATAGGTTCAAAGAATTTTTTAATTGTCTATTTCGGGGCAGGGTTGCTATCTGCCCTGGGACAGATGATTATCTCCCCAAATCCGATGCTTGGTGCCAGCGGGGCGATCTTCGGGATACTGGCAACACTAACAGTACTGAACCCGGATATCAGGGTCTTTGTGCTATTTGTTCCAATGAAAATAGTCCAAATGTTGATGTTATTTGCAATTTATGAGTTGTTCATGTTGTTGACAGGCTCAAATGATATGATAGCCCATGGTGCACACCTGTCCGGACTGGTCTTCGGACTGTATATGGGTTTTAAAATAAAGAAAGAAATGAAACGCTCAGTATGGTAATTGCATTTAGTCGCAAAGTATAATACTCCCAAGGTTGAATACCAGATTTCAGGAGCATAGCAACAATGGCTAAGAAAAAGTCAAAAGGAAAAACAAAGAAAGAACCAGCAGCAAGCCCTAAATCAAAAACCGTATTTCCGTTCTATTCGGAAGACAGATGGAACAACTGGATAGAGCAGGTCAAAGAGAGTGGTTTTGAACTCAATGAAGACGAAGATCCGGGCGATTCCGGAAAGATATTTGTCAATATGGAAGATGACATAATCCTTGCATGCCTGAAGGTCCTTGCTAAATACGAAAAAAATGAGTTGACAGTTGACGGGGCTTTCGATGCCCTGGATAAGGTCAAGAATATTGTATTGAACCCGATGGATTCGATCAGTGAGTCTATTGACCTTATGCTTGATTCATTGCAGACCTCATTGATAGGTGTTTTTGCTTCCTGCGAGTGTTACATCGATGGTGCTTATGACAAGTCGGCTGATCTTTCCCCGATCATCAAAAGTGCATTGGAAGCAGAGGAGGCAGATGACCCTGGAACTGCTATTGGCTATATTGCCACCATAGGGGCAAGTGTGATCGCCGGGGCCGAAATACCTGAAGATACTTTATCAGATATGCCTTATGGTCTGGTCGCCGAATGGATCGACGGTATAGATTCCATAGCAGCCGCCATGATGGGGGATGATAGTTACAAGTTCGATGAGCCTGATGATAAATAGTATTTAGTTCCAGTTTTTCCAGGGGTTTATTGTTTTATGATGCTTCACCAGGTTCTGGGTCTGGATAGTGATGAGAACCTGTTCCTGCCTGAAGAAAGTTACAATAACCTGAACGACCTCTACCGAACCATGGGGTTTATGGAACAGATGGTACAGTCCCAGGGAATTGACGGTGAGGTAAGGGCTGTGCAGGACGGCAAGGGTATTATCTGTCTGGCAATAAATAACCCGGCTACAGGGGAATATCCTTCTTTTTGGGCAGTGTTCACCAGTGTGGTGGCCCTGTCTGGTATCCACTCGGTGGCTGCGGGGCAATTTAGCAGGCTGGCCTCTGTTATATTACAGTCTGCTGATAACGTGAACCTGCTCGATGTATCTGCCAGGGAATTGATCAGTGCATTACAGGAATATTTTTCAATTGCCCTTGTTGAGAAACAGTTATGTGATGGCTGCGTTAAGCCCACTGAAACCTATGACATGGTGTATCTGGATATCAGGATCCAACGATTGGACGAGATGTTTAAAAAACTTGGTGATAAGTTTGATGCATCAGGCAGGGTACTGGAAATTTGCTGCGGTAACGGTATGGCAACGTTGTCGCTGGAAAAGCTGGGCATATTCCCGCTGACAACTGATTATGACCGCTGCCAGGTGTGCCAGGGGCTGGAACATGGTGTGTTGAAGCCTGAGCGTACTATTGTGATGGATGCCACACGACTTACTGATTTTTTTGAGTGGGAGTCATTTGATGCGGTTATTGGTTTCATGCTTGGTACCATTTATAGTTTCAATAAGGATATCTGGGCTACAATGATGGATGAATCCCTGAAGGTAGTTAAGCCAGGGGGGACACTGCTGTTCACAGTGAACAAGCGTGAAGAGATGGATATCCTGAAAAGTGTACTGGACAGCCTGGGTGCGGTAGGGGTGGTCATTGATAATACTGATGAAAACGGTATATATGACCAGTGGGTATACCTGGGGCACAAGGGGTAGTAACTGCGGTAGCAACTAGTCTCAAGTCAACCATATAATGTATCCAAATACGCTATCAATACACCTTATAATCCGACACTTTGATGTTGACTTGACACTAGTAATTTCCTGTCATTAAAATATATTTTTTCAGCATATGAAACCACTTTTTCCAATGCTTTTGACAAATCAATCTCTGAAGCCCGCTTCATAATATTCTTATAACATAGCGTTGACTCGATAACGGATTCAGCAAGAATTAAGTCATTTGCAAGTTTATACAACTCGATTTCGTGTAAAGGAATCTTTTCCATGCTTCCAAACTCATCAAGATATTTCTGAGTAACATTTTGCAATTGACGGAATACACAGAATGAATGTGAAACTTTAGGTAAAACGTATGCTACTGCACCAATTATTGCACTATCTTCATCGGAAACAATTTTTGAAATCTCTCCTTCAGGTATGCGAGATTTAATTCTGTTTAGAAGCGGGACCAATTCAAGATAACTTGGCATAGTGTTGGTTATCTGGAAATCCAGGACGACTTTATCTTCTGTAGCTACAACATAAATAACTTTATACCTGAGCCTTTTCCACTCCCGGTTGGTTAATTCCTTTCCCAGTGTCAATGGCGGTGTCGGTATCAATATCAATATCGGTCTCCCAACCGCCGGTCAGGTAGCAACAACAGGATTTTGCTCCTACCGCCCAGCGTCTGCTCTTCTTTACCCTGCAACTGAGGCCCGTTGGGGCAGCAGGGTGGCAGCCAGCCTTGTGGATTCGCATGGCTACGGCACATTAAAGCACACATCTGCTTCACTCATATTCTTAGCAGCCAGGCCCATAATGGAATATAAATAATCTTTTTGGAATCCACTAAAACTTCATCAAAATAATCGTCTGTGATTATGAACCCGTTATCCAGACCAAAATA
>Ga0255420_10363_pt1 | contig 10381 bp, 9 predicted proteins | sample ANMaggSeSYBR02I3_FD_182630 | JGI IMG/M metagenome (GOLD analysis project Ga0255420, IMG submission 182630) | Sediment cell enrichment communities from methane seep in Santa Monica Basin, California, United Staets - ANME aggregate JGI... | ecosystem: Environmental > Aquatic > Marine > Cold seeps >...
TGCGGTCTTAGCAAGTAATATTTTCATCTAATCAGGTCAGGTATTATTGAGATTATATAGACTTTCAGATAATTCATTTCACAGGGCTAGTGTCGTGTCATGCGTGAAATATCGTATCAGGCAGTCGTCATTCCCGCGAAGGCGGGAATCCAGCATTTCTGACTACTTCGGTGCTTCTGGATTCCCGCCTTCGCGGGAATGACGGCCATATTTGCGACACTGCATAGATGACAGGACACTATAAGGAAAAATCTGAGTAAGTCGTGTTAAGTTGTACGTCGTCGAGGATTTTGACTGATAACGCAGTAAAATTATTTATCTGAAAGTCTATAGCTGCTATTTTTCCTTTAGATATATCTTATGCTCTACAAGAGAAAGCGAATGAATACGCGCTTTTAAGAGTTTTTGTTCACCAAATATATTGTTTAATATAAGACCATCACCTTCAGGTTCGATTGTGTCAACAGCCTCCATGACCAGCTTTTCATCGTTTTCTTCAATAAGATAAGCATTTGCTTCACACATATTATTTCCCCCTTATTTATGCCTGAACGAAAACTGCTAATTTTCCTCCCGCTACAAGCGGGACGTCAGGCTATGTTAGCTGATAAGCTGCTGAGTTGATAAGCTGTTATGCCTTTTTATCTTATGAGCTTAAAAGCCATCAGCTATAAGCTAATCTGTATTCCTGCGGTTAAAATTTGCGCCTTCCTTGAACTTGAAAAAATTTTCTAGTTTTCGTTCGGGCACTATTTATCCGTAAAATCCTTTAAATTTTCCTGTATCAGTGATTCGACAAAATGCGGAAGTGGAATTGAGGATAACCCTACTATTTCAACATTTTCTTGAGTTAGCGGTATGAGAAGTTTTTTGGCGGGGCTGTTTGCTACAGCCTCTGCGATTTTTGGTGTTATTTCACCCATCATGGAATTTGCTAAAATTATACCGATAGGCCCTATGATAACATCAACGCTCTTTATGGTGTGAGCAATGGCATTTTCTCCAGAAGCGCCACGATTTGCTCTTGCCTTAAGCATCTGGGATGTTGCTATAGCATTTGCGCCTAAAGCTATAATTTCAACCTTTTCGCCAAAACATTCTTTGAGCTTCTTTATAATCGTGCTTCCTATCCCGCCGCCTTGTCCGTCAATTACGCATATTCGTTTCATATTACTTACGTTTCGATAGTTTTTTCTTGTGCTCATTGAGTTAAACACACACTATATGTTGCGATCAAGTTATAAGTGCCTAAAGTGAGCTAAAGTATATTAAAGTGCCTAAAGTTGTGGTACGCCTTCGGCGTGCTAATTGATAATCCAAAGATAGAGAGAGTTTGTATCCTTTGTACATTGATAGCATTAAAGAACCTATATAAAATGGCAGAATTTCTTAACTTTAGGCACTTTAGCTCACTTTAGGCATTTTAGGCACTTTGGCTCACAGAATTGATAAATTAAATTATACCTCTAAAAACCAGCGAAAGCTAAGATATTATGTATCTTTTCTTTATAGCTTTTTAATTTTCAGCCTGCTTTTTCGGTCTCTTTTTGAAAGCCGTCTGCTGGGGCCCTTCTTTTTTGTTGTGGGAATCCAGCCGCCTTTATCCTCCCCGTCAACACCCTTTACAGACATATATTCTGCCATGGCTATCTTTTCTTCAAACATCGGCGAGCTGATAATGGAAGCCCCTTGAGAAGACACTGCATTAACTATTTCCAGGTCTGAGCTGACAACTAAAGCTTTTTCCCTTTCTTTTTCGGCCATTTTTTTAATAACAGTATCGGCTGACTCACCTATGCGGGAAAACCTTATCTCGACTCCTTTCATTTTATCCCTGCGCTGGGAGAGAAAAGGGGCATTTGTTCCGTCAAAGACAACAGTAATTTTGTGGTGCTTTATTTTTTTATACGCTACAAGCATATTAAGCAGAGCTTCTCTTCCGAGCTGAATGTCCTGCCCGTCAAGGTCGCTTAAAGTAGTTGACTGGCGTATTAAATTATAGCCATCAATAATTATATGAAGAGACATAATACTTATCAGTTGTCGGTATAGATACCTCAGGTTCACGGTTCACGGTTCACAGTTCAGAGGTTCAGGGTTTACCGACGGGTGCCATGGACAAACTTGTTTGTCCGTGCCCCTTTTCTGCCGAAGAATTTTAAAAAATGCACATGACCTCAATCATTGAAATACCAGACGGTCGTTTTCGCTACTCTTCATTGACGCATCTTGCACGGACTGTCCGTGGCACCCCCTTGGGTGCTAACAAGAAACTATGGCAGATCCTTTTCATAGTACGACAGGTAATAGAGTATTGGAGTCGGTGGTCCATTGCTCCGTGAACCCTGAACCCGAGCAGTTACTACCTCTTTTATAGCTGTTTTAAAAGGTCTATAAGACGATCAAGATCCTCGTTATTAGAAAATTCGATCAGAATTTTCCCCTTTTTCCCGTGTCTTTTGATTTGAGTTTTGGTACCAAGGTGACGTGAAAGATCATCCGCCAGACTTGAAAGGTATATTTGTTCTGAATCAGGTGAAGATTTCCAAGGCTTTTTCTTTTCTGATTTCAAACGATTGATCAAAGCTTCTGTTTCTCTGACCGAAAGTTTTTTTAAAACAACTGCCCGCCATGCTGCATTTTGCTGCGCTGATGTATCAGCACCTAACAGAGCCCTTGCATGCCCCATGCTAAGGGTATGATCCAGGATACTTGCCTTTATTTGTTCGGGCAGTTGTCTTAGACGAAGTAAATTTGCGACTGCAGATCTGCTTTTTCCTACCCGTTTTGCCACCTGCTCCTGAGTGAGATTAAATTCCGTAATAAGTTGCTGGAAGGCTTCTGCTTCTTCCAAAGCATTGAGGTTTTCTCGCTGTATGTTTTCGACAATGGACATCTCCAAAAGATCTGAGTCCGTGATATTTTTTATAAAAGCGGGCACATGGGTGAGCCCGGCCATTTTAGCTGCGCGAAACCGCCTTTCACCGGCTACCAGCTCATAACCGCTTCCATCCTTTCTAAGCAAAACAGGCTGTATGATTCCCAGTTCTTTAATTGAGCTGCAAAGCTCTTCAAGCTCTTCCCGGGAAAAAATTATTCGGGGCTGATACCTGTTAGGGTGGATCAGATTTATATCACACTGGAAATAATCAACCTGATCGTTTTCAAAGGGTCCAAGATCAGGAATAAGGGCATCAATGCCTCTTCCAAGCGCCATTTTTTTCCGTTTTTTTAGATTTGAATCAGATTCTTTTTTTTGTTTTGCTTTAAGCATATTACGACTTTCGCTCAATTCAGGATATATACCTCGAAAAGCCACAAATTGCGGTTTTTCGCTGGCCATGAACACCAATAGCTGCGTTGCTCAGGCTTGCAATAGCCTGCTATCCCGCACCTTCGCGCCTTGCTCTTGATGCTCATTGCTCACCGAAAAAAACGCAATTTGCAACCTTCCGAGGTATAGATTATAAATTAGCAAGCCAAAGGCGTACCATAACTTTAGGCACTTTAGCTCACTTTAGGCACTTTTTTATTTCATTATCTCTTTTGCAAGATCAAAGTAACTTTTTGCTCCTGTAGAAGCGGCATCGTACAGCAATATAGGTTTGCCAAAACTCGGAGCTTCCCCTAATCGTACATTTCTGGGAATAATGGTTTTGAAAACAAGATTCTTGAAATATTTCTCCGCATCTTCGGCTACTTGATACGACAGGTTAGTCCTTTTATCAAACATGGTTAAAAGAATGCCGGCAATTTTAAGATTTGGATTTAGACTGCGCTTTATAAGCTTTACTGTTTGCAGAAGCTGGCCAAGCCCTTCCAAGGCATAAAATTCACACTGAAGTGGAATCAGCATTAAATCGGCTGCTGTCAGAGCATTTACTGTCAGAAGGCTTAAAGATGGCGGGCAGTCTATTATTATATAATCAAATGAATCATTAAGTTGGCCAAGCAGTTTTTTTAATACGGTTTCACGTTCAGGATTTGACATCATTTCCACTTCAAAACCTATGAGTTCCACTCTCGATGGAATGACTTTCAGGCTGTCAATATCGCTGTCCATAATAAGACTTTTGGGTTCGGTTTCTCCAATCATGCCGTGGTATAACGTTTTGGAAATACTGGTTTTATCAATACCCATTCCTGTGGTAGCATTTCCTTGAGGATCACAATCAACCAGAAGGGTCTTTTTTTCTGAAACCGCTAATGCGGCAGATAGATTGATAGCCGTAGTAGTTTTTCCTACGCCGCCTTTCTGGTTTGCTATGCATATTATTTGTGACATAAAAAATTCCTAACACAAAACTTGTTATTTGAAAAGGATATATAATATGTTATAAATCAGTTCACGGTTCACGGTTTACTGCTCACAGTTTTTTTAATAAATTTTTTTCAGAAAATACCTTAACCTCACATGAAATATAAACCTAATTTGAGTTCTCACAACTGATCCTCTGGCTGATATGTTTTAATTAACCGTTAACTGTAAACTGTTAACCGTGAACGCTTACAAATACATATGAAATTTTATAAAAAAATATTCGTTATATTTTCCGCTTTGATTTTATTGGCCGATGTATGTTTTCCAAAAGCGGCTTTATGTATTTCAGTTAAAAAGGAAGAAGAAATGGGGCGTGAGTTCATGAGGGTTGTTTTAGACCACTTTGAACTCATTAAAGACCCTTTTATTGTTAATTATGTTAATAAGATAGGCAATAAGATTATCCTGGCTCTTCCTCCTCAGCCTTTTAATTACCGCTTTTATATCATAAAAGAAGATACTTACAATGCTTTTGCGAGTCCTGCGGGTAATATTTTTATAAACAGCGGGCTTTTTGAGGCAATGGAAAACGAGGAAGAACTTGCAGGAATATTATCCCATGAAATAGCTCATGTCGTATGCCGCCATATTTCTCAACGTATTGAAAGACAATCAAAAATTGGGCTTATAACACTTGCAGGTATAGCTGCGGGGATATTCCTTGGATTAGAAGGAGCAGGAGCGGCATCCAGCGCATTGACCTTAGGGTCTGTTGCTGCAGGGCAATCAATTTCTCTTGCATATAGCCGCGAAGATGAAATTCAGGCTGATCAGTTGGGATTAAAATATCTTAACAAAGCAGGATACAGCGGAGCCGGCCTGTTGACAATGCTTAAGAAGATCAGGAGTAAACAGTGGTTTGGCTCGGACCAGATTCCTACCTATTTGACTACTCATCCGGCTTCGGAAGATCGTATTGTATATATCGGTTCCTGGCTTGAAATTAGTGAGAAACCATCAGGGCAAGTGTTTAATATTGATCCTTATGATTTTCAAATAACTCATATGCGGTTTGTTAGTATGCACGGAGAGGAGAGCCTTGTATTAAAAAAGTTTGAAAACCGGATTGCTGAATGCCCCTCAGACTCAATGGCGCTTTATGGGTATGGACTTGTACTGGCAAGGACCGGAAATTTGAAAGATGCGGAAATCAATCTTAAAAAGGCGCTGGAGAAAAGAGCTTTTGATTCTCATCTATTAAAAGATCTTGGAAGGATATATTTTCTTGATGGTCGTTATGAAGAAGCATTAAAAACCCTTGAAGCCTCTTTAAGCATAGCGCCGGATGATATGGAATGCCTTTTTTTTCTCGGCCGTGCTCAGACAGGGCTTGGAAGGTATGGAAATGCTGAGAATACGTTTGAAAAGCTCATAGAAAAAGATCCGGATTATAATCAGGCGCTGTATTTTCTTGGCGATGCCTATGGCAGGCATGGCAGGATGGCGGATGCACATTATTATCTCGGGTTATATTACAAAAACGAGGGGAATTTTAAGAATGCCAAATTTCACCTTAAAAGAGCCTTAAATACAAATGATCCGGATAGGAAGCTTAAAATAAAAGGAATACTTAAAGAAATTAGTAAAAATAGGTAGAAGGCTGAAGGTAGTAACAGCGGTGGACTAAATCAAAAATCTCAAATTTTATTTCTCACCATAAGAGGCAGCCATGAAAGGTTTAAAAGCAAAAAGAATTAGATTCAAAATCGGCAGTGTATGGGAAAGTCCGGCGCTACATATATTATTAGCCAAAGAGAACGATGTGGTTGTTGCCCGCTGCCTGGATTTTACAGTTTCTTCCCATGCTAAAGATGAGAAAGGCGCTTTAAAAGCATTAGCTGATTCTATAAAGGAATATGTTTTGACTGCGGTAGAAAATGATGCGATTGATACAATTTTTGATCCAGCACATGGTAAGTATTGGAGGATGTATAATGAATTGGAAACCAAACAGTCTTCCAGGAGTCTGAAAATATCTATAAAGAAATCATTAAAGTCTGTTTCCAATGACAATCTCCAGCAGTCAACTGCCGAAATAAACTATGCCTAAGCCGCTATCCTTACCCCATCAAGTCGCATGGCAAAAAGACGCTTGTTTTTGTCATATGCTCTTGATGATCTGATAAAAAAGTTTGATTTGCCTGCAGATGTTTTTGATAGATAAACCATGCCTCGCCAAGCCAGACCAAATACACCAGATCGACCAAACAAACCAATACGTTTTAGTAAGTTGTTTACTTATTTATGGACGTCCCACAGTGCCGCTATATCCTTTCAAGTAATTTAAAGGCTATCGACTTGCTTTCCAACTTCCACCTAATGCTCCAGTACCAGTAGTATAGTATCCTTCAATATAATTATTACTAAATACATTTCCGCAGGGCAATTGCATCAAAATTTTAGACCATTTAAAATCAAATAGTTACGTAATACAGCAGGCTACTTATCAGTGCTTATTTTCGAAGTGGTATTTGTAACCTATTGATTTATTTAGAATCAAAAATTATGCCGAATTTTGATGCAATTGCCCTATACATTTCCGTAATATCGGTTGACAGCTCCAGAACCTATTATAATTTGTACATGGTCCCCGACAATGAAGCATGAATATAGGGAAGCACCTATTGTGCATATTCCATCTTTTCTAAATTCCAACACATAAGGATCATTCCATTCACCATCATAGCGAGTATTTTGGAATGTCCATGTTCCAAGAACATTGAAGGTTAGTTCGCATGCATTACCTATTCCGTCTTCGTCTATATCTCCTTGATCCAAATTGGGAATATCTGGGCAATTATCAAAAAAATCTGGAACATAATCATTATCGGAATCTTCTCCGGTTATAGCTCTCCAATATCCTCCGAAGGTGCCCATGTTGGTTATAATGTAACCTTCCATATAATTACATTGCATAGTGCCAAAATAATTATATCCACCCGGTGATATTACTACATCTTCCTCTACTACTATCAACCCTGATGAGAAGATTGCTTACAGGGTATGCAATCTATTTTAACAGAAGACATAGACGACATGGACAGCTTTTTCAAAACAGATACAAATCAATTATCTGTCAGGAAGATATGTATTTCAGGGAACTGATCCGCCATATTCATCTAAATCCTTTGCGTGCAAAAATAGATTTTTAGCCTCTCACTTTTTTTTCAGGTCATAAGAAATAACCGAACTTTTCGGACGTGTTCCTATAATAGAACCACTTTTACTTATTACTGCCGCTACTATTTCATCTTCCCCATCATTGTCAAAATCTCCAACAGCAAAGTCACGTATATAACCGGAGATTTTTGCTGTTTTCCAGTTAGTTGCGAGCCCCAGGCCGTTCCATGAAAGCGACTCTATTTGAGCTTCTTTGAATTTTCTTAACTGTTTCAAGAGCCTTCCTGTTAAGTCATAGTTTTTGACTGCAATAACTTCATATTTTCCGTCTAAATCAATATCGGTTATAATCATCCTCATTGGATAATATTGACGATTATCGGAGCCTGGCTCAAACGCAGGCATTTCATAATAATGCGTGCTGCCCCCGTAATGAATACTTCCTGTCCATAAAACCCTGCCTGACTGATTGATAATTCTTATGTAATCAGACTTGTCATAAGCAACAACGGTTTCTCCGCCATCGTTCATAGCATCGCCAAGAGAAAAACCCATTAAATTCGCACGGTTTGACGGCATGACTTTTCTATCCGGAACATATTCGGTATTGTTCCAAGCCATTTCAAATATTTCGCTGGAAAAAGTATCAGGCCCGCCTGTTTTTTGCTTCTGACCGAACAGAACGCTTCCACGGCCTGGAAGTTCAGCCACCCTGTAATACCAGGCGCAGCTATCTACGATTCTAATATAATTTTTACCATCATATTCAAACACAATTGAATTAATAACATTTCTTTGTGGATTCAGGCTTGTTATAAATATTTCAGGATAACCGTTGTTATTAATATCTGCGACATCAACTCCGATGAAAACTTTATACTTGTCTTCATCTATCTTCATTATTTCTGATAATCGATTATTTTCAAACCGATAAATATGTACTGAATCAGGAGTTATGATTACTGTCTCAATCTTCCCGTCGCTGTCAACATCACCTAATGCAATACCATTTATAAGTTCCCTGAAATTTCTGCTCTTCCAGAATTCCCTCGAAGATTTTTGAGAGCGAGTCACAATAAACGCAGGATTTAGATCGCTGCTTTTACCTTCATTTTCAAATTCGCCAAAATCCTCTACGAGCTTCTCCGGATGAGCATATATGTTGTCTGTCTGCACCGGCTGAAGTTGTTGCTTTGCAGGTAATTCTTTTGACGGCATAACCCGGCCGAACACCTTTTCATTTATTTCCCCTGCAAAATTATTTATTTTCGGTATTACCTCGCCAATCCCCTGGCTCTGGTTAAAAAAAGCAAGGGTTTCTCTATCCCCTGTAACATCTACCATTTTTGAGTCAATACTAACGCTGTCTCCAAAAATTGTCAGACTGCCAAAAAGAACATAATCCGCTTCAAGTTTGGCTCCAACCTCCCTTGCTTTTCCTTCATTTAAAAGACCTTCAACACTTTTCACGACCTTTTCAGTCTCTTGCCTGCCGACAATCTCCACATCTTCTCCGGAAGAAAGTCTGGAAGAAAGCATATCAAACACGCCGTCTTTTAAAAATGTCATATCCTTTTCGGCATTTATCTTAAACGGTATAATTGCAACACGATACTGTTTTGCAAATGCTGAATTTGAATTTAGACCTATTATTAAAATTATAAGAATACAGATTGTACTTGCGTATTTATTTTTAAATATATTCATTTTTCCAGCTTTTCCTTCAAAACCTCGTTAACTATCTTTGGATTTGCCTTGCCTTTAGTCTTCTTCATTACCTGCCCGACGAAAAAACCCAAAAGTTTGGTTTTCCCATTCCTGTAATCATCAACCTCTTTGGTATTATCTGCAAGAACCTTTAATATTATTTCTTCTATTGCGGAAACATCAGTAACCTGGACAAGGCCTTTTTCTTTTACAATTTTATCAGGCGCCTTTCCTGTCTTTGCCATGTCTTCAAAAACAACTTTCGCAATCTTTCCGCTTATAACACCTTCCTTTATAAGCCTAAGCAGTTGCGCCAGGCTTTGAGATGATACCGGCGACTGTTCGATGGTCTTTCCCTCAGCATTTAAAAGGCCCATTAGCGATCCCATAATCCAGTTGCTGACGGTTTTGGACTCGGGGAATATTTTTAAACACTCCTCAAAATAGTTTGCTGTTGCCATGCTCGCCGTCAGGACATCGGCATCGTATGAAGGAAGACCGTATTCCATTATAAAGCGTTTCTTTTTTTCACCAGGAAGTTCAGGCAGGGTTTCCCTGACAGCCTCTATCCAGTCTTCATCTACAACCAAAGGTAAAAGGTCGGGATCCGGGAAATACCGGTAGTCATGAGCCTCCTCTTTGCTGCGCATTGATGTTGACCTGTTTGCAACAGGGTCCCATAGCCTTGTCTCCTGCGCTACCTTACCGCCGTCAAAAATAATTTCCTTTTGTCTCTTAATTTCATAATGCAGCGCCTTCTCAACATGCTTAAATGAATTCAAATTCTTAAGCTCTGCACGGGTTCCGAATTGTTCAGCACCGATAGGCCTGATTGACACGTTTGCATCACACCTGAAACTTCCTTCCTCCATGTTGCCGTCACATATGCCAAGGTAACGTACAATCGACCTTAGCTGTCTTAGATAATTCCCTGCTTCTTCCGGTGACCTGATATCCGGCTCGCTTACGATTTCCATAAGGGGTATGCCTGTCCTGTTAAAATCGACAAAACTAATCGGTCTGCCCGGATCATGGCTTAGCTTGCCGGCATCTTCTTCCATATGTATTCTTGTAATACCTACTCTTTTATTAGAGTCGTCCACTTCAATATCTATATATCCAAACTGGGCAATAGGAAGTTCATACTGGGAAATCTGGTAGCCCTTTGGGAGGTCGGGATAGAAATAGTTTTTGCGTGCAAATCTGCTTTCATGCTCGATTTTACAGTTTGTT
>Ga0255420_10364_pt1 | contig 10379 bp, 5 predicted proteins | sample ANMaggSeSYBR02I3_FD_182630 | JGI IMG/M metagenome (GOLD analysis project Ga0255420, IMG submission 182630) | Sediment cell enrichment communities from methane seep in Santa Monica Basin, California, United Staets - ANME aggregate JGI... | ecosystem: Environmental > Aquatic > Marine > Cold seeps >...
ATAAAACAGGATCTAATCCAATAAGTGTAACAGATGGTACAGAATTGTACAATGGTACTGGGACATCAACAAGTCATACAGGATTAAACCCTGGAGATACAATATATTACAGCGCATGGGGATGGAACGAAACAGCAGGACTATACAGCCTGAACTATGACACTGCTCAAGGTCAAACTAGCACATCCCTAAATAGTACAATTATGGGTTGCTATTCATCATCCAATGAGGTGATGGTTGGTGATACTTTTGATATTACAGTATGGTTAGATGCTTATGAACCTATAGATTCTTGGCTCGTTAATCTTCTTACTTTTAACGAAACATTTCTGGGAATGGCAAATGCAAACTCTGTTTCAATCGATCCTTATTGGACAAGCGGGTTCTACGATAACGGGACCATCAATAACAATGAAGGAAATATTACAGGCATCCAGGCATTTATTATGCCAGGATCAACAGCTAACACTACAATGTTTACAGTGAGCTTCACTGCAATAAATCCAGGTATATGCCACATTATCTTAAAAGAGGCTGAAGCGTATTCAGAAGGACCAAACGTGTTAAACAACTGGTATAATACATCTGTAACGATTTATCCAGAAACAACAGGACTGACTTCTCCACCAGTACCCCAATTGGATTCGATAACACCTGAAAAATGGTCAGTGATGACTGATGTTATGGATTTTGTTTACGATTTTAATGATTTAGAAGGAAACCTGGAATACTTTGAATTTGATATAGTTGGACCTTCGCCTTATGATACACCTGGCAATTCAATCCAATTTACGTTCATCGCAAATGAAAGTGACCCTTGGGAAGGGTGGGATACTGGAATTAAAGCGCTTGCTCAGGATATGGGAATATCTCCAGTCTATAGTGCATCCTTGCAGCAATGGACAATAACAATAAACACAAGCAAAATTTGGACTGGGGCAAATCCATGGATGCAACCGGTAAACGCCTCCGTTTGGCCTGAAGGAAAATATGATTTTCACTTAGAAGTTGGAGATTCTGATGGGAATAGTTGGGGGGGTCTACTAATTACCCCTGAGTATGCTCATTATGTGTATTCCTTCCATGCCATTCAGCCAGCTATAGATGCTATTGATGACGGCGGTACTATTCACGTTTATAGCGGCACTTATAATGAAAGAATCATGATTAATAAAACAATTAATCTTGTCGGATCTGGGACATCTACAATTATCCAACCAACAGATATTCCTCAGATTGGGGTCTACGATGTTGAGTTAGCTCCTGGTTCATCAAATACGGTTATTCAAAATTTCCTTTTTGATTTTAATGGTGCAAATGATACAAGAGGTGGCACAGGAATAGCTGTTAGCAATCTAAATCAACCCGCTGTTAATAATGTTCAAATCCTTAACAATACGATATATATAGGCAATAGATCGGGGGTTGGTGGTACAGGGATACAAACAGGCAGAAATTCAGATGTTAGTGGTCTTTTAGTACAAGATAATATATTTTATGGAGATGCGAATGGTACAAGCGAAGGTATTTACGTTGCTCCTTTTTCTTCCAGTGGAGACGGTGTAAAAATATATAAAAATGGGTTCTACGGGTATTTGTATTCTGGTGTTACTATTGAGGCAAGCAATGTGCATCTTTCGAGAAATAGAATTAACAGTACTACAAGTAAAGGAATTTATGGTGTGCAATTTATTGATTTCACTGGCGGGCAGACATATGACGGAGTATCAATAATTAGTAACGATATCCAAAATGTACAGTACGGAATCTGTGTTGGAACCGGCACAGACATTGGCTCAACATTAAGTGCTACAATTGCATCAAATACTGTGTCGAATAATGACATCGGTATTTGGACCAGATACGGTGCTGATCTAGCCAACAGCATACACTTCAATAATATATTTAACAATTCCAATTTTGGTGTAAATAATGTGGCTACCACTTTAGTTAATGCCACATTTAATTGGTGGGGAGATGCAACAGGACCTTATCATCCAACATTGAATCCAGGTGGTCTAGGTGATAATGTAAGCAGCAATGTGGCTTTTTCAAATTGGCTCGGATCTTATTGGTATAATATAGTTTGGGTGGACGATAACTATGATAGTTCTACTCCAGGATGGGGGATCGATCACTTTAATACAACTACTGATGGACTTAATGCTGCGTTTGATGGTGGTGAAGTTCAGGTTAAACCTGGGATATACGAGGAGTTAATTAAAATCGATAAACCACTAAAACTGGAATCCTTCTTCAATGATCCCTCCCTTACAATTATAACTGATTTTGGTGCCACATATTCGGAATTGCTAGAAGCAAAGGGCCAAACAATACGGATTTTAAGTAGCGATGTGGTCATTGATGGTTTGTGCGTAGTAAGAGAGGAAGGCTTTGATTTTTCCGTTCCAAATGTTGGGGCGATAGGAAATTATGACATGATTGATCGAATATATAATATTTCGATTCGGAATTGCTCGTTACAGTCGACATCTAGGGGTATATATCTCACAAATGTTGAGGAATTATCGATCTCATATAACAATGTCCTTTGTGGAAATAGAACTGACATGTTTTTACGTTCTGTGGATGGATTTGAAATAAACTGTAACAACATGACCAATATAACAGATAATGGAATTGTTTTGAACCAGTGTACTGAAGGAATCATAACAAATAACAATATATCCAGTAAGTTAAAATTCGCTGCAAATATTGATGGTTGTTTTGATATCTTGATCTCCAACAACAAAATAAAAAACAATACAAATGGAATCCTTGTGGGTGATTCTTTGGAAGTTGAGTTAAGGACAAATTCTATACTTAATAACGTTCATGGGATTTGTCTGCAAGGCGATTCAATAGTTTCTATGGAAAACAACTCCTTTGTGGAGAATGAGCATGACCTGTATAATGCCACTTATGTGGAGGGTACTTATTACTATGGGGCCATACAGAATGCAGTGTACGGTGCTGGTGTCGGCTGCAATGTATATGTGTTCCCAGGCTATTATATGGAAAACGTTGTTATAGATAAAAGTGTCTGTTTGTACGGTAGTCAGGATGCCCAGGATAGTGTAATAGATGGGGGGTATGGTGACGCCGCAGTTTATATAGCAAAATATTCCAATGCAATGGATATAAATATTGGTAATTTAACGATACAAGGTGGTAATAGTTCTATAAGGACAGGTCGATTTAATGACATAAGTGGTCTTAAGATTGAAAGTTGTATAATTAAAGATCCGCTGGGTGGTTATGCTGTTTATATAGATCCCCATCAGTATTCAGATTATCCACCCATAAGGAATGGAACGCTACCATTTTCAAAATCTGTAGGTTTGTATGATAACGAGATAAGAGGTGGAATCCTCTATCAGTATAAACTTTTTGAGTTACATGGAGTAGATATTAATACACAATTGGTTCTAATGGGAAATGATATTGATAGAGCATTTCTAAATGGTAGTACTGCAATTTCGATTAGAGCGAACACTTTCTGGAGCCTTGGTATGCAAGGCTCATATGGTGTTTATATTCGTAACAATGAGTTTGTGAATCAACCTGGTGATGAGAGATATGGTATATGCCTTTGGTCTGTTAACGGGGATGATTCTGTTAGAAAGATTGACATAATTAATAATTCGATAATTGGCTATAGTAGCCTTGAGGTCACAAATGGTGTTTCTGGAAAAGGTATAGCTATAGCTGGGGCTGAAAAAGTAACTATCAATGAAAATGATATCAGGGCTAATTCAGAAGGTATTTGGATTACAGAAGATTACATAAATCTTAATGGCGATCAGTGTGCTGGTAAAGTATCCAACATCGTGATTGAAAGTAATGATATAATAAATGATAACATTGGGATAGCGTTATCAACTAATGTGAACGCTACAAGTATTATTAAAAATACATTAAGAAGTAACGGAATTGCTATCCGGCTTAACGGGTCAAATGAAAATATTATTACCGATGGTTTCATGACTGGAAATACATATGGAATTCGCCTGGATCAGTCTAGCAATAATAATCTTGTTTATAACAACTGTTTTTCTAGTAATGCTATTCATGCCATCGACCTCTCTTACACCACTTTATGGAATGTATCGCTAGTTAATGGTTCAAATATTATGGGCGGACCAAAAATCGGAGGAAATTATTGGGACGATTATATGGGTGAAGACTTAGATGGAGATCTCATTGGTGATACTGAGATTCCATACAATTCTTCTGGAAATATATTTTATGGTGGCGATTATTTACCGTTGATATTTTTAGATAATGTTCTTCCAGAGGTGGAGGTTATCTCGCCGAATGGCGGTGAAATTTTCAATGACACATCAATAGTTATTCAATGGACCGCTTCAGATGATATGGATGAAGCGCTAGTTATTGATATCAAATACTCAAATGACAGCGGAAATACTTGGAATTTGATATCCTCCAATGAGGAGAATGATGGTGAACATCTTTGGGGTATTTCTCATTTGCCTGAAGGTTATAATTACATGGTAATGATAACTGCCTTTGACAATTCAGGTAATGAGAAGAATGACACTTCTGATGGAACCTTCACAATTGCTGGTCAAACCTATCCTGGACCAGAAATAGTATTAAAAAACCCAGTCAAAGGATGGGTGTACTTTTTTAATAATAAGGCGATCCTGTTGTTTCAAAAACTTATATTGGTATTTGGACATGTAACAATAGAGGCTGAAGTTATTAGTCCCTTGGGTATTGAAAAGGTTGAGTTCTATATTGATGATGAATTAGTGAACACTGATTATGTTCCTGATGATGATATCTACAGATGGACGTGGGATCAAAGAGCGCTGTTTTATCATTCTATATCTGTCAAAGCGTATGACATGTCAGGTCAAAGTTCTTCAGAATCTGTTGGTGTCATTATTTTCAATTTCAATATCGTGCCATGATTTCTTAACGTGAATCCAAGCGAGAAATCCCCAACATTTATGTTGTGGGGGGGACCTTTTTCTCCTATGAACAATTTTATTGTAACTTAGAATTTTAATATGTAGACAAATATGATGCAGAATGATACCCCTGGTTACAATATATTAACAAAAAAACGCGAGGAGGGAGATTTGAACTCCCGTGATCGTAAGATCAATGGATTAGCAATCCATCGCCGTGCCGGGCTGGGCCATCCTCGCTTTTGGAAAAGGGGAATAAAGCACAGTGATAAAAAGGTTATGTTGCTAAAAAACCAGGAGGAACTTAATTCAGGATATTGCAGCATTGAGAACGAATATTAAAATATAGTAGGCTTGTTATATTTTACCTAATGGAGGATTGGACTGAGAAATATCGGCCGGAAAGTCTTGATAAAATCGTTGGAAACGAACGTGCTATTACAGAACTTAAAAGATGGGCGGATGCATGGAACCACGGGAATCCCAAGAAACGTGCTGTAATATTGTCAGGTAGTCCGGGAACCGGAAAAACAAGTAGTGCTCTTGCTCTTGCAAAGGATTATGGGTGGCCTGCAATAGAACTGAATACATCAGATGCTAGAAACGCGACAAAAATTAAGAAAGTAGCAACTTTTGGAGCTGTAAATGAGACGTTTGATAATAATGGCAGTTTTGTCTCATCACATAAAGGTGGTAGAAAACTTATAGTTCTCGATGAGGCCGACAACCTCTATGAAAAAATAAAAGATAATGGCAAAAACGACATGAGTGATAAAGGTGGAAAAAGAGCTATTATCGATACAATAAAGATTACTAAACAACCCATAATATTGATAGTAAATGATTACTATAATTTGATAAAAGGTAGCGGTGAAAATTTAAAGAGAACATGTAAACTGATAAAATTTTACAACCCGTACCCTAACTCTATATTTGGTCTGTTAAAACGAATATGTATTTCTGAGGGAATAACAGCTGATCTGAAAGTGCTAAAGACCATATCAGATAGATGTAAAGGAGATGTACGCTCCGCGGTAAATGATTTACAATCCATTTGTTTGGATAAGAAACAACTTGATATGCAATCGTTGAATGCCTTAGGATATAGAGACAAAAACAAGATAATATTTGATGCATTGAGGGATATATTCAAGACTAGAGATATACAAAACATAAAAGAGAGTGTATCTAACTTAGATGAGGATCCGAATAGTGTTATACTATGGATCACTGAAAATTTGCCAGTTGAATATAAAGATACTCATGATTTGGTTAACGGCTATGATGCGGTATCTAAAGCAGATGTCTTCTTGGGCAGAACACATAGGAGACAGAATTATGGGTTGTGGTCATACGCCTGCGATATTATGAATGGTGGTGTAGCCACTGCAAAAACCCACGAGTATCAAAACGAGAAATATAACTTTCCCTTATGGTTAAGAGCGAAAAAAAGCAGTAAATCATATCGGGACACCAGAGATTCAATCGTTGGAAAGATGAGCAGAACATGTCACAATTCAAACAGAAAAAGTAGAGAGTTTCTTTCCATATATCTTATACATATGTTTAGAAATAACCTCGAATTTGCTGTTAAAATGATGCATAAGTTTGAATTTACGGAAAGTGAGATGAAATATCTGCTCGGTGAAAATTATTCGCGTGAGCTAGAAAAGAATCTCCATCCTGCCAAAACAGCTCATGAGAAACAAATTGAAAATGAATCCATTATACATGATAAAAAAGAAAAAGATAAAAAAGAGAATAAACAACAAAGTCTATTTGATTTCTGATTCTATATCTTCGAGCCTTTTCATTGTCTCTACTGCCTGCTGTTTGTAGTAATCCTTAAGTTTGTGGTGTGTATCATCAGATATCTGTTTTGATCTATGTTGCTTTTCAATATCCTTAAGGAGGGACATGAGAAGTGTCTTTTTTGCATTCAATAGCTCTTCGGATTCACTTGCGATATCCTTGATTTTTGATGATTTTTGTTTTCTGAATGAATACAGTGTGGAGACCACCAACAATATTACTAGTAAAACTATAAATACAATAATATACCAGCTTACAGGAGTTTCAGTTGGTTCGTAGAGGAGAAGGGTAAAAGAAGTACCAGACACTAGATTTTCTCCACTATATATTTTGTTTTCATCAAACTCAACTGATAGGTCGGTGGTGTTGTAGATTAATATCTTTTCAAATTCCTCAATATCTTTATTCAAAGTGTACGTGATGATTAATTGTATGGATGAATCTTTTGTTATATTGAAGGAGGATATATCGAATATGTATTCATTGTTGCCAGTTGGCTCATATTGTACTTCATTGTTGCTGACAAGGACATTTACCTCCTGAGCCTCAGCAGATGCCCAAAATTTTATTGTGGTATATGTTTCATTAGACGTACCACCTATCGTTAAACTTTCTTTAACTGATATAGCATCGCCCTCTTTGGATATTATAATCTGGTGTGTTTCTGTGTTAATATCCTCCCCGTACACTGTGGCAGAAGGAATAATTGCAATCATTAATGTTATCAGCAATATGCTAGTCAACGTTTTCTTCATAATCTTCCTAATGGGGCTGTATTTTGTAGGTATTTATGTATTTTTCTAAATTTGGAATTAAGCAAAATTAAATTCGCCGAAACATGTGGAGTTCAGAATGGTAAATTCCTAGAGATTTCTAAATCACAAGATGGAACAGCAAAATGGACTAATCTTTTTTTTCTTTCAGTTTTGTTGGCAGATATAAGATGTAGAACAAACAAAAAAATTCAATGTTCCCAGCAACAATTACAACGTAGATATCCCAACCGAGTAGAAATGCATGATAAAAAGATAGCATTAAAGTAAAGATCAAAGAGATTATTGCAAATAGTGCTATCTGTTGTTGTTTACTTCGACCTTCAAACATCTTTTGTGAAATATCTCTCTGGACTATATTAATATTTTTAATTCCTGGGAGAATGGATATTAGAAGGTTATGGCTAAGTAATGTATAGCAAAGATGCTAATGCGCTAGAGTTTGGTTATATTGGGAATTTTGGTTTATCGTCTGGGGTAATGACGCTGCTGTCGTCGAAATGGTTTTTTCTTCTGTCTACTATTGTGTCTGAAGAAAGTAACTTTTTTGAAATCTGGCATAGTTGCTTCTTCAATGTTGAGTTCTTCATTGCTTTGCACTCGTCTGAAATTTTCATGATCGGGTCTTGTGAGCAGGGTAATTGCAGCACCATTTTCTCCAGCACGTGCTGTTCTACCTATTCGATGTATGTACTCAATAGCGGTCTTTGGCACATCGTAGTTATAGATATGGGAGACATTTTTGATATCGAGACCTCTGGCTGCCACATCCGTTGCCACTAGGACATCTGTTTTCTGATTTTTCAGAGCATCGAGTGATTGCATTCTTTTGTTTTGGCTCATCCCTCCATGTATCGCAGAGGCATTTATGTCGTGATGTCTGAGATTCCTTGCGACAGCATCAGATTCTATCCGTGTAGCGCAGAATACAATTGCAAGACCTGATGTATCATTCGTTAGTAGATGCACAAGAAGGGAGAATTTGTCATTCTGTTGATAGATGTCATAATAAGTCTGATGTAGTTTGCTTTTATCCACCTGGGATTTAGTTTTTATAATTATTGGATTGCTGAGATGTTTATTCATGAGCCTATGGATGTTTCCTAATATTGTTGCACTGAACATGAGCGTTTGCCTTTTCTTTGGTACATGACGTATAATCTTTTCGACATCATCGATAAAACCCATTTCTAACATTTTATCAGTTTCATCAAGCACGAGGTATCTTACATTTCTAAAATCTAATGTTTTCCTACGTAAATGATCAAGCATCCTGCCAGGCGTACCAACAACTATCTCAGAAATGCGTATTTTTTTTATCTGTGGTTCTATACCCACACCACCATACACACTTATCGTCTTTATGCCAAGTATTTTTCCAAAATCCTTGAATACATCGGTTACCTGCACGCATAATTCTCTAGTTGGAGTAAGAACAACCGTTTGGAGTCCTGCCCCCGGAATGATCCCATCTAATATGGGAAGACAAAACGCAAGTGTTTTACCTGAACCTGTTTCTGCTTGACCCACAACATCTTTTCCTTTAATGATTTCAGGTAAACACTTCTCCTGAATTAGGGTTAGCTCTTCGAGTCCTTGTTCACATGTTTTGTCTATGAGCTTTTTGTGTATGTTGAGTTCCTCAAATTTCATTTTTTCACCGATTATAAAATATTTTTTCTTCATTTAATTTTTTCAAAATAAGTAGCTACATAATAATATCAATATCCAGTTTTTTGCAAGCTCCTTATAACGATTTCCAATAGTAATCTTTGTGGCACATAAACTTTCTCCCGTAAATATGTATGGGCCCGCTGAGATTTGAACTCAAGTCTATACCACCCCAAGGTACAAGGATGCCAAGCTACCCTACGGGCCCAAACAAGAACGTGCATTAGTATTTCCATACAAAAACTTATTCGTACCTTTTTGGAAAGATTTAATATGCTATTTTAGATGAATGATATGTTTCTATGGATTCCACGGCATTAGAACTCTTCGGATTAGTTGCAGGGGCTGTAACCTCAGCGGGGTTTATACCTCAATTGATCAGAGGATATCGAACAAAAAAACTTGAAGATGTTTCTTACCTTATGCCCATTGTTTTAACGGCTGGCATGACTTTGTGGTTTATCTATGGGTTATTCTTAGGTGCTTTGGCAGTAATTGTGGCCAATATTTTTGGCGTAGGATGTTGTTTAACTCTTATATTCATGAAAAAAATTTATTCGTAATATCCCTTTTGTTGGAATATACATTTTTATATAGGAAAACTGTAATACGTCCTTTCACTGGGCCCGTAGCTTAGGTTGGTTGGAGCACCCGGCTGATAACCGGGAGGTCAAGAGTTCAAATCTCTTCGGGCCCATATTACTCTACAATTCTATAACCACTCTCCTCGACCATTTAATCTGGATATTAGTCAAATTTATAGTTGTATAGTATCGTTATACCTCCATGAACCAGCCAATATATTTTTAATCAGATTTTGCTTTATTTTTCTTATCTTTATCAATTGGAACGATCCCTGCCATTCTCTCTGCAATAACATTTGTTATTTCAGTATTTGGATCTATGACATATTTTGTTCCATCTTTTAATGATCTTTCCACTGTTTCAAGTTTTTTATAGATTTGAGCTTCGTCTTTGAAGTATTCACGAATTGCAGTATTCACTCTTTGTATTTTTTCTGCTTCTGCTTTTGCAACCTGTACTATAGCCTGTGCACGTCCTTCCGCTTCCAAGATCAATCCTTGTTTTGTGCCCTCTGCCTTTTTAATTTCTGCCCTTCGCTCTCCATCTGCCCTGGTTTCTGTAGCTGTTGCAAAGTCAACTGCTGCTTTCTTATCTCTTTCTG
>Ga0255420_10369_pt1 | contig 10342 bp, 12 predicted proteins | sample ANMaggSeSYBR02I3_FD_182630 | JGI IMG/M metagenome (GOLD analysis project Ga0255420, IMG submission 182630) | Sediment cell enrichment communities from methane seep in Santa Monica Basin, California, United Staets - ANME aggregate JGI... | ecosystem: Environmental > Aquatic > Marine > Cold seeps >...
TTATGAAGAAGATCTACCTAGTGATATACCTGTACTTATCGGGGTTGGCGGTGGGCACTATGCACCAAGATTCACAGATGTAGTCTTTGAAAAGAAAGTGGCATTTGGACACATGATACCTACATACCAGATAAAAGCAGGGAATATAGACGATGAAATGCTTGAAAAGACACTGCATGCAACACCTAACGTAAAAGCAGCATATATTCATAGGAAATCTCTAAAGAAATCCCAGGTATCAGAATATAAAGAATGGTTCCAAAACAGAGGAATACCTGTTATATCTAGTAAAGAACTACAAGATATTGATTAGATGCTTGTTGTAGCCAGAATATGTGCCCGTCTAAGTGGCTCAGGATTTTTGTGGACACTCAAATGTCTTACAACCTCAAGAGAAGTTTCAAAAGAAATCTTATGACCAGGGGAAACATAAATAGGTTTTCTCACTCGTTTAGATGAAAATAAAGCATACCCTATTTTTTTATTGTCCATCTTTACCACATTGTTTTCTAACTTACCACATAGCATACTCTTGGCAACCCCAATACTTGGAGTATCAAAACTGACACCTACATGAGATGCGATACCAAATCCATATGGGTGCATCAATCCGTTACCATCGATCATTAAAATTGTAGGTTTGGATTCTAAACTTACAACTAATTTTTTCAAAAATGGTAGTTCTCTAAATGATAAATATGTCGGGATATATGGGAAGAAAGTCTTAGCGAAAACTGTCTTTTCTTCAATAATCTCCTTCGTTGCATAATCCATAACAACACACGCACCACAGCAATCATCGAAATCACTTTTTGGATAACCTATATCAAAGCCAGCGACAGTTTCTATTTCATCAAAATCATCTGCAATCTCCATTTTTTTACTCAATTCCATCTGTTCCATTCTAAGTTTCTTTAAAGGGTAGCCAGTTTCAAAATCATCAAACAAAACGTCTTCAAAATCAACGATACGACCATCCTTTACAGATACATTATCCTGTTTTAGTCTTCTGATCTTATCATCTATGCCTAGTCCAAACCCCCCAAGTTTTCCATCAGAATAAACGATCTTAAAACAAGGCATATCATCAGCGTCGGGGTTTTGGTTCATCATTCTTCCAACCGCTCTCGAAGCACGTATATCTCCTAATGCTCTTGCCACAGCCCCATATGTAGAAATCTTTCCATCAGGAATCTGCCTTACTAGGTTGTATGTGTATTCAAAAAGATCCATATAAAAAACATCAATCGCAGTATGTAAATAGTTTTCTTTCATACTGCGGTCAAAACAAACAGCATATATCCAGTAAATGAGACCATTTATTATACATTCATTTGATTTCAAAACCAATGAGGTACCGCCAATGAAACGTGGAGTGGCTTTTATCCGTGGCATAAGTATGTTCGGCAGTAAAAATTATACAAAAGAAGACAGATCAGATTGCCTGATGTATATTGAAAACAAAAACATGAAGATTATTGGAATGTATGGAAACGATAATGTCATCTTCGAGAAAAACGATGAAATACAGTATGCCACCGTTGGCTCAAAAATAGAACAGTGTCTCGCTAAAACATTTAATACTGACTTCTCAGTTACTACCCGATCACTTAAGACAATAAATCACCTACTCTATAATTTTGAGGAGAAGTTATGAATAAATTAAAATTCTTAGGTACTGCAGGTGCACGTTTTGTTGTTACTAGGCAGCTGAGAAAGTCCGGAGGCATATGGTTAACACTTGATGATACAAACGTACTTATCGATCCTGGTCCGGGTTCACTAGTTCGCTGTCTTGCAAGCAGACCTAAACTCAATCCAATGGATCTTGATGGCATTATATTGACACACCGACACATAGATCATTCAAATGACATAAACATAATGATGGAAGCTATGACAAACGGGGGATTCAAGAAAAAAGGAATCGTTTTTGCCCCAATTGATGCACTTGAAGATGATCCAGTTATTCTGAAATATGTACGAGATCATGTTGGAAATATCGAGGTTTTGAAAGAAAACAGAGAATACAACGTAGGAAACATTTCGTTTTCAACGCCGGTTAAGCATATTCATGGCGTCGAAACATATGGTTTAAACATCCATGGAAAAAACAATTCAATATCGATTATAACTGATACGCAATACTTCAAAGGACTTGAATCACACTACAGAGGCGATGTGCTTATTTTAAACGTTGTTCTATTGGAAGGAAAAAAAGGAATCCTGCACCTTTCGGTCAAAGATGTGGAAAAAATAATATCTGTTAATAAACCAAGATTAAGCATCCTTACTCATTTTGGTATGACAATAATAAGAGCAAAACCGTGGGAAATCGCAGAGAATTTCTCTGAGAAACTTGGTGTTAAGGTTATTGCAGCTAGAGACGGAATGGAAATAGATTTGGATGATTACAAAAAATGAGTTTTTATTGCAATACAATTAACCAAATTTCATAAATTGACTGGTACGCAACATAAAATGATGCCGCAGAGGGAAAAATCAATATAATGGTAAATCGTGACAATTGTTACAATTTTTATTACCATGGAAAGATTTATATTTACGGGCAGCGTTTTATGCTTGGGGTGAAAGTAATATGAAAAATAATAGTTCAGGAAAAATTTTGATGCTGGGAATCGTATCTATCTTTGTATTAGCAAGTTTTGTACCTGTAGTAAGTTCAAGTATTCAAAAACAAGAAGAAAAGGAGAAAACAATAATAATCAATGTTTTGGATAGTGACTCAAGACATCTAACCAAACGCTATGTTTCTGAAGGAGACGCAAGAAAAATTATTGCGCTAATGGAAGAGGAGATTTCACAAGAATCTTTTACAAAGCAAATTGAGGAAAGGTTGGATGTCCTAAATGATATTGGCATTATATCTTCCGAAACAGCCAATAATCTAGCAAATAAATTTAAGACACAACAAAAATTCTTAGATAAAAATCGTTTGATACCTACCAGAGAACCATTTTTTGATGTATTTAACCTATTCAGTGGAGTGTTTTTTGGTTTGAAAGGTACAAAAGATTCCACATTCCTTGAATTAAACGTTTATGAGTTTCCGTTCTTTAACAGTACTATTCTAGCGCAATTTTCAGTTTTGAGCAAATTTACAGGAAGTGGTTGTATATTTACCCTTGGTACCCTTGGTTTTAGATATATTTATGAATTTGACCAAGTCAAATATGAATTTCCCCACTTTCCGGACATAGGTGGATCAATTATTGGATTTACTGGTGTTTTACTTGAATTCGAGGTTGGGGATACCCTTGGAGAAGAATACGAAGGCTCTTATGTTGTTGGCATTGGAATGAATATGGCATCAATCTGGAATAATCTAGAAGAATGAAACACTGCAAAGTAATAAAGATAACAAATTGTTGCTAACGTTATTTAATGTTGTAAGCCACATCGAAATAAGAGGAGTTACAAATAAGATGAAAAACAGTTTTATTATCTATTATGTTGTAGCTTTTTTGATCCTAACCGGCCTAACTTTTGAAAGTGGAATACAAAGTAGAAATATTAAATCTTTACCAGAAGACTGAATCAGTAATGGAAAAAAACAATCTTCTTTATTCTCCATCAACATCAAATTACATCTCAGCGGATTCAAGAACAAATACATGAGTTTGAAAAACAATTCATAAAAAATCGTTAGAGTTGTCTTTTATCATCAAAAATTCTTTTTAACTCGCACCTCATTCATACCATGTGAAAAAAGATCTGGCTGACGAAGTCAAAGAATTAAACAAACGTATAAGCGAACTAGAAAAAATGCTTTCTGTATTGATTAAACCTCTCCAAGATGTAAGAAAAACAACCAGTAATTATATGAGATTAACTGGACTTTTACTTGACCATGGTGGTCTCACCCCAGATCTTATACTTCCAGAAATCAAAGATCCAATCTCAAAGGAAATCGTACGCGTACTGATGGATAGAAGCGAGCAGAACATCTCTCAGATCACAGAACTTATCAGAAGTAAACGAGGGACTGCATCTAGAAGAATTATCCGGGAAAAAATACAGGAATTAACTGAAAAAAACATCATCCAAAAGCATCAAAAAGGATCGTTATATGTATACAGTCTTACTGAGGAAGTAATCAAAAAGTGGTCACAAATGCTTGGTTTCAATATATGAAATGACCAACGTACTATGATTTGAAAATAAATTGGAGGAATGTGAAAATGAACAAACATGAAGAAAATTGGCATGGGCATGATAGAATGCCAGACCCAGAAAAAATTAAGGAAATATTAGATGTTGTGTCTGAAAAAATACCTGGACTGCTAAAAGAAATTAGTGGGCTGCTATATAGTCCGAAAAGTGCTAAACAGTATGCTGAGGCGGCAGCAATATTCTACAAAGAACTAAAAGGTGCAGGCATGACAAACGATCAAGCATTTGAACTTACAAGTCAATATTTATCGACGTTAAACATCGGGAAAATGATGGGTAAATTTGGATCGGGCAGACATGACTAAAAACAACGTCTGAGACAAAATCATGAACAAAAAAGTAGAAGAGATAAGAAAGAGCAATTCCAGTGAATTGTTCGGTGCAATCCTCCCGTTTCTCCCCACTCTATTGTTGAAATCCGGATGGGCATTCTTGCGTTTCAAAATGGAGGCGAAAAGAGGAGGAGATATATTTCAAAAAGAGCTTATAAACCAAGGACTTGACAAAACCACCGCTGCAAGAATAACAGAAATATATCTTGAAGGTAGCAACGTGTTCAAATCACTAGTGAAGATGCACTAATCAGAAAGGGGATGAACAAAAAATGGTCATCCAGTCTTTATCCTTTTTAAATAAAGAAGAGGTATATCAATCAACATACCATAAGGTGAGAGGAAAAATTATTTTAAAAGACAGTTCAGAATGCACCATCACATATAAACTAAATTCAAGAGGATCTGACCATGAATAGTACAACACCTCAAAAAAACATATCTAATAAAACATCTGAGGTAAAAGAAACAGAAGGAGTAAAAGCATTGCTCGGCGATCCTAAAAAAGCCATCATCAAACTTGCATTACCGATGATACTTGCGATGTCAGTACAAACAATCTACAACCTTGTTGATGCGATTTGGGTATCTGGACTTGGTGCTGATGCACTTGCTGCAGTAGGGTTTGTTTTTCCAATTTTCTTTATAGCCCTGGCACTGTCCACAGGACTTGGCATGGGAGCTGGATCTGCCATATCTCGTAGAATCGGTGCCAAAGACAAAGAGGGGGCAGATAATGTAGCAGTTCATTCACTTATCATTACATTGATACTTGCAGTTGCTTTTACCATACCGCTTTTTGTTTTTGCCGAAAACATATTTGTTCTCATAGGTGCTGGTAAAACAGTAGGTCTGACTGTGGATTATGGACAGATAATTTTTGCTGGTAGCATATTTATATTTTTTACTAGTGTATCCAATGCTATACTGCGGGGTGAGGGCGATGCTAAGCGAGCTATGTATGCTATGGTGCTTGGCGCTGGTTTGAACATTATACTAGATCCAATTCTCATCTATGTTCTTGACATGGGTATTGCAGGCGCTGCTTGGGCCACAGTAATATCACTGGCAATTACATCAGTCATCATGCTAAACTGGCTGCTTTTCAAAAGGGATACATACATATCATTCAAATTCAGTGATTTCAAGTTCGATAAATCAATTATCAAGGACATTTTTAGAGTTGGACTTCCTTCTTCATTTTCACAACTTTCCATGTCAATTACTATGATCATTATGAACATCATAATAGTAATGGTGAGCAGCACTGATGGCGTAGCAATCTATTCTACGGGATGGCGGGTGGCAAGTATGGCTGTCCTACCCATAATGGGTGTCGCTACTGCCTTAGTTTCAGTGAGCGGAGCTGCTTTTGGTTCAAACTCATTTAATAAGGTAAACATTTCTTACCACTATGCAATAAAAATTGGTCTTGCAATAGAGACAATTATTGCTATTTTAACATTCATTTTCGCGCCTCAGATAGCTGCAGTATTCACACAGTCTGAAAGTGCAGCACATATTGCATCCGACCTGATAATTTTTCTTAGGATAATCGCCCTTTTCTACCCAATGATATCATTTGGTATGCTTTCTTCCGCAGTATTCCAAGGAATGGGAAAGGGAGTAAATGCATTGATTGTAACAATTTTACGAACAGTTATCTTGACTCCTTTATTCGCCGTTTTATTTGCTTTCAATCTAAATTTAGGATTAATTGGAGTATGGTGGGGCGTAGTTGTAGCAAATATTATCGGCCCAGTAATAGCATTCTCATGGGCTAGATTGTATATAACAAGACTAACAAAAACAAAGATGCGTTAGGAAATACTTATGAAAACACATTTATTTTGTAATCTTAGTTAACACTACACCATATGTTTCATTTTTTTCAGGTATATGTGACATACCAGACATTAGATATTTACAAACATCATTTCTCGGATATCTTTAATAAAAGGTAGAAAAAATTAATACGCCTTTACAATATTAAGTTGAGTTAACTAATGAGGATGTAACAGACAAAACCAGTAAATTGAGGATGGATGTCTTTAGGAAACTTTGTATTGGAAATTTGTACCATTTAAAAATTAACGATATGAAATCAGCTAGGGAAAAATTTAAACAAGAATATCTAAAAAGGCGAATGAGAACATGAAACTAAACTTTAGTCTTTCATTAAAATTAACAGTAATGGTTGTGTTAGTATCAGCCATCGTTATTTTTTCTCTAACTTACATCAACATAGAAGAACAGGCCATTTCCCTAGAAAATGTTTATTCCGATAAAGCTGTAACTCTCTCTCAGGCCCTTGATACTGCCATAGGGGATCACGACGAATTGACAGATAAGCAAAAATCACAGAACTATATTTTAAATTTTAGCAAATTGAATTCCGAAATTTTAAAAGTAAGCATTAATCTGCCGGACGAAGAAGGATTGAAGGTTTTTGTTTCCACAGATATGGATTCTATAAACATCTCTTCAAGCCAATATAACAATTTTTCTTATGAGAATGATGCCGTAGTTAACATTCCAATTCATAGTGGAAACTCTCATACTATAACTGTTATTACTCCCATCAATTTGTCTGGACAAATATATGGCACATATGAAATGCTTCTCTCCATGAATGCAAGTTATACAGCATTTGACGTTAGAGCAAGAAATCTTGTTATGATTTCTGTGATTAGTCTTTTTATTTTAATTTTTAGTTTTTTATATCTACTAAGAAAAATCATCGTTAAACCAGTTATTGTTTTTAGAGATGCTGCCAAAATTATTGGTGAGGGGAATCTAGATACAAAAATAAAAATCAAATCACAGGATGAATTAGGAGAACTTTCCAATGCATTTAACAAGATGACAAATGACTTGAAAAAATCAAGAAATAAAATCGAGGAATACAATAAGATTTTAGAAAATCTACTCGATCGGAAGGATGAATTTATTGGTCAACTTGGTCATGATCTTAAGAACCCTTTACAACCACTAGTGGGCCTGCTTCCCGTGATAATGGAAAAGGAGAAAGATCCGAAAATTAAGGAGCATTTAAATATACTTATTCACAACGTTGAATATATGAGGGATCTAATTATTAAAACCTTGCAACTTGCTAGACTTAGATCGCCTGATACCAAGTTTGACATGGAAAACTTAAATCTTATGGAAGAGGTTGACAACGTTCTTACATCCCAAAAATTATTTTTAAATGAAAATAATATAAATGCTAAAAGTATGATTGATAATAATATATTTGTTGAGGCAGATAAATTAAGATCTGTAGAGTTGTTTAATAATCTTATCACCAATGCCGTCAAATACACACCGGAAGGGGGAGGAGAACTTACAATTAACGCAAAAAAAGGGAAGGATTTTGTCACAATATCTATAAAAGATACGGGTATTGGTATGACAGAAGAACAACTTAGCAAAGTTTTTGATGAGTTTTATAAGGTTGACACATCAAGGTGTGAAATGGATTCCAGTGGCCTTGGTTTATCTATCTGCAAACGCATTGTTGAAAAACACGGGGGACGGATTTGGGTTGAAAGTCCAGGAAAGGGAAAAGGCACAACTTTCTATTTTACCTTAAAATCAGCTAACGAAAAGATAAATAAGAACTTATGAGATATAGGAACAGGTGTGAAAGTTGGTAAAAACAATTATTATTGTAGATGATGATCCAGGTGTGAGATATACTGTTAAAGCTGGGATAGAAGCACTAGATGAAAATTATCAAATTATACCTGTAGAAAACGGCATGAAGTGCCTTGAATTTTTGGGAAATAATCAGATTCCAGATCTTATCTTATTGGATGTTATGATGCCTGAAATGACAGGTTGGGAAACTTACGATAGAATAAAAGAAAATGAGGCATGGAGAAAAATACCTATAGTTTTTCTAACTGCAAGAACAGACAGAATCGCCAAAGATGCAGGAGATTTTTTAGCTGAAGATTATATCGAGAAACCTGCTAAAATCCCAGAACTTAAACAAAGACTTGACAATATCTTAAAGAAATGATTAAGTTGTCACTCTTGATGAGTAAAATATTGGAAAACATTGAATTGAAGATTAAGTTTTAGGGATAATAAATATAGAATGAAAGCCAATTTAGGGCTTTCTATAGGAAGTTATTTACTAATTTTTGTCAATTTTTCTATCTAAGCTTTCTTGATAATTTTTTCTTTGAGCCTTTTACACCATCTTCCTCATCAAGGTAAATATATCTAGCTTTGAAAAGAACGACAAACAGCATTGTTGAGGATGATGCAATAATCCCCATGTTCAATATCCAAGGTACTTCTGGTGCCTCTTCAACATAAGATGCAGAAGATTCAATAAGCTCATTACCAACTACAGCGAATGTTGATAATCCTGGTGTTTTTGCCTCGTAGTATACATAAGTATCATCTTCACTAAGATAGGTTGTTGTTAGGTTTTGCCATTCAGTATCATGATATCTCACTAGAAGTATTGTTTTTTTATCAATATTATTTTCATTTATCCATGACCATTTTACCTTGAATTCGAATTTCATTGATTCAATATCATCTTCCTCTATATATTCGTCATCTGCAGTAAGTTTTATGTCTAAATATTGATATACATAGACGGAGTTGTTGTTGGTTGGTATCTCAATTATTTCTTCTGGTTTGTATTCTAGTTGAGATACTGTTAATTTAGCCTCTTTTAGATCTATCGAAGGAGTGAAAGATACGCTATATATATCCGTCTCCATGTAATTCTCAGAAATGACTTCTGTTTTTTTGCCTTTTGAAACATTGCCCAATATTGCTTCAATTTTAATGTTATCCTTTGCCTCATTCTCTGCTTCAACAACAGGGTCATCAACAACAGGGTCATCAACAACAGGGTCATCAACAACAGGGTCATCAACAACAGGGTCATCAACAACAGGTAGTTTAGCATCCCCATCACCACCTGACATTTCTGGAAGGATTTCTTTGGCACCTGTCGCTACTATAAAGATCATAGAAAACGACATCAACAGTATCAAAACCACGATATAACCACTTAAAAGTTTCTTAATTAATCCGCTCTTAGCAATATAGCCTATTTTTTTATCAAACCTCAACCACATCTTTCTACCTCAAAGCTGTGCCATTCCATAGCATGTTATATTCTAACTCTGATGGTATTTAAAGCTATTGCGTAAAAATGTCAATATGGTAAAACATCACTTCTAGAGATGACCCACATTTGAAAAACAAACTGAAAAAAGAGTTATCATACATTTCTGTTTACCATACCATTATCTAGATATCCAATTGATCTATACATATAAACTCTACAATCTAACTATCAATTACAGCCAAGGAAGAATATTTTTTTACCAAATGTTTTAGATATCTTTCTTCAATGTCAGATCCTGGTACAATCCTAGATCCTAGTTCCATTTGACAAGGAATTTCCTCTACTTTAGCCTCTTTATTATTTGGAAGAAATACCTCTTCCACCTTGCTATCCTTTTCTTCCTGATGCATAGTTTCAACCATCACTTTTCCTTTATTTACATCTAGTATATTAATAGATATCGTGTTACTTTTTATCACTAATCATATATAAGTGTTCTGTGACAAAATGTCAAAATGAAAAAAACATATCATTAGAAACTATTGGAATCTTATTTCTTAATTCGAGATTTTCTGAAAAAAGATTTAACCTCAATACAGATTAAACCAACTTGTGAACAGTAAGCACATTGGAGTTACAATAATACTTCTTGCCAGTGTCATGTGGGCAATAGAACCCATACTTGCAAAATTATCATATCAAAATTCAGATTTTA
>Ga0255420_10332_pt2 | contig 10321 bp, 9 predicted proteins | sample ANMaggSeSYBR02I3_FD_182630 | JGI IMG/M metagenome (GOLD analysis project Ga0255420, IMG submission 182630) | Sediment cell enrichment communities from methane seep in Santa Monica Basin, California, United Staets - ANME aggregate JGI... | ecosystem: Environmental > Aquatic > Marine > Cold seeps >...
AAGTATAGCGGTTAAGTGATTTCGAAATTTTTAAACCTAACACCTCGGAAATCAAAAGGAGTGACAATGAACAATACTAAAAATGCACTTGAAAAAGCCCCTAAATATGGTTCAACAAATCGAAGTGTGCTCCGAAATTTACTCTTGTCCATGCTCGCGTTCGGCCTGGCTGTTGGCTTGATCTTTCCACCATTCGCCCGAATTGTCTTGGATACCGACAGGGCATATTCAGTTATATTTATCTTCATGTGTGTAATAGCCGGTTTGATCGTTGGGGTTTTTAATTTCATTATTTTCCGCGTTGTCGTTTCCAAGGAATTAACCCATATTCAAGAGGGAATGCTCCATGTCAATGAGAACATCGCAGATGCGGAAGTGTTGGAAGATGATTGTCTTGAAGAATGCACACTGGATATCACCAGCGCAGATATCATCGGAGATATTTCGCTCTCATTCAACGCTATGACCCAGGAAATCTTCAAGCGGTTGGAGCTTGAAGGAGAAACCCGGTTCCTAAATTCAGAGCTTATGCGCAGCGTTGAACTGGAAGAAGTGGCGAAGACTATCCTTACTCAACTGGCTACAGTTGTCAGCGCGAAAGCAGGTATTCTTTATGGTGGAAAAGCGGATGACATGCACCTCCTTTCACACTTTGGTGTAGATAGAACCGAAGATCTCACTACCATTATGACTGATCAGTTCGGCCCAGTTGATAAATCGCTTAAATCCGGAATAATACTCACCTATCAGGAAAAAGAAGGTTGGGAATGGTTCAGTCAATCAACGCCTTTGGGAAATTTTCGGCCGGGATCTATTCTTCTAATCCCTTTAATGGCAAAGCAACAGCCCGTTGGATTGATAGTCCTGGCGGGCAGCAACCAACCCCTATCGCAGAAACAACAAAAGTCTTTAGAAACACTGCGCTCATTTGCCGCTCCATACCTGGACAATTCCTTCCTGCATAAAAGGATCACTGAACTCGCGGCCATTGACGATCTGACAAATATTCTCAACCGCCGTTTTGGTATGCGCCGCCTGAAGGAAGAATTTTCGCGCTCCACGCGCCACGGCATACCTATCAGTGCCATCATGGTGGATATTGACAACTTTAAAGATTTCAACGATACATTCGGGCATAATGCCGGTGATGCAGTGTTAAAAATGGTCGCGGCAACCATTCAGAGTAATTTACGCGTTGAGGATATGGTCTGCCGCTATGGCGGAGAGGAATTCCTGATCGCACTTGCCGGTGCAGGCATGAATGATAGCGCCGCGATCATAGAGCGCATCCGCCGAGCGGTTGAAACCAATTTCATTAACTGGGGAAATAAACACCTCAAGGTAACTATGAGTTGCGGGATAGCCACATACCCTGTCGTGCGCGCATCTGTGTGCGAAGAATTGATTACCTCCGCAGACAAAGCTCTTTATGCAGCAAAAGAATTTGGACGAAATCAGGTCACAATAAATGATGGGGCACAAATCCTTCGATTCGCCGAGTTAAAGATAGGTGACTCAGAAAAAGCGAATAGTGATGGCGTACAGTAAAGACCTTCCAGTTTAATTAACGGATCAAAAAACAAAGAGATTATCCGCCATTTTCAATTTTAAATACTCCATCAATTGCATCCAGCACATCATCTGTCAGGGCATTCTGAAATTCAGTCGCCGCGAGATTTTCATCCAACTGTTCCAATCGTGTTGCGCCAGTAATCACGCTACTCACTTCTTTGCGGCGCAGAAGCCATGCGATCGCTAGCTGGGATGTGGTCGCTTTGATATCCTGTGCAATTTCAGTTAATCGGCGTACTTTCGCAATCACATCAGTCGTGATCCGATCCTGAAGCCAGGCCATATCTTCTAGTGCCGCCCGGCTTTTTTCCGGAATTCCGTCATTGTATTTGCCAGTGAGGATGCCGCTGTTAAGCGGACTGTATGTTGTTAACCCCAGCCCATACTCCCGGCACACCGGTGCTAATTCATTTTCGACCCGCACGCGATTCATCAGGTTGTACTTTGTCTGCTCAACCATGGGAGGGATGAGCCCATTCTGTTTTGCAAATGTGATCGCCCGCATGAGATGAAAAGCATCCCACTGTGAGGTTCCCCAATAGAGCACTTTACCCTGGCGAACCAGCATATCCATTGTCTGGACGACCTCCTGCACAGTCGTATCCGGGTCATGCCTGTGGCAGAAATATATGTCGATATATTCCAATCCCATGCGTCTCAATGAAGCATGAATCGATTCAAAAATATGTTTACGAGAAAGGCCGCGGCCATTCACTCCATCATTCGTCGGAAAGAACACTTTACTTGAAAGGACCAATGTTTCACGCTGGATGCCTTGAATTGCTTTTCCAAGCACTTCCTCCGCTTTGCCTTTTGCATAAACATCCGCATTATCAAAGAAATTAACTCCCTGTTCAACCGCTGCATGGACAAGGTTCTTTGCGGTATTTTCATCGATCTGATTTCCGAAGGTGACCCAGGCTCCCAGTGAAATCTCACTGACCTTGATCCCTGCCCGTCCTAACCGCCTGTAATGCATAATCGCTCCCTGATAATAATTTTCATTTTTCTGATCCTTCTTCTGACTCTCTATCTCCAATTCCAAGCGCTTTCCATTTATTTTCATCTGAGCGAAGGCGGTGCATCTCACCTTCACGCATATGCAGTTTATCAAACCCTTCGGGTTTGATATTCATACTTTCACCATCCAGTAATCCAAATACACCCGATTGTCCCTGTTCCACTCGCTTGCTCAAGCAGAATTTACAAGAATTTGGATCATGCGCCTTGTAATCCTGAGGTTCTTCATAAGTGGTGATAAAACCCTCATAATTGCGCAAAACGACCTTATGGTCTGAACTGCTGATCTGATAATTCGGCATCACTGGCACTTTTCCGCCGCCTCCCGGAGCATCGACAATAAATGTTGGAACAGCAAATCCAGAAGTATGCCCACGCAAACCTTCAATGATCTCTACACCCTTAGAAACCGGTGTCCTGAAATGTCCGGCACCTTCAACAAGGTCGCAAATATAAAGATAGTACGGCCGCACTCGAATACGGATCAGATCCTGAACAAGCTTGCGTTGAATATGCACACAATCATTAATACCAGCTAAAAGGACCGATTGATTGCCAAGCGGAATACCTGCATCTGCCAGTCTGGCGCATGCAACTTCTAATTCTTTTGTAATCTCATTAGGATGGTTAACGTGAATATTGATCCACAGCGGGTGGAATTCCCGCAGCATTTCACAAAGTTCCTCTGTCACCCGCATGGGCATAAAGACAGGCACACGCGAACCGATGCGCACAATTTCCAGATGCTCGATCTCTCGCAATTTTGTAAGGATATCTTTCAGCACTTTTGGTGCCAGCACAAGCGGATCGCCTCCCGAAAGCAGTACGTCTCGTATTTGAGGTGTGCGTTTGAGGTAATCTATTTGCGCATCCAATTCATCCCGAGAGAATGTCGCCGATGGATCTCCCACGATGCGCCCGCGTGTGCAGTATCGGCAATAGGACGCACACTGAGTGGTCACTAACATCAGTGCTCGATCCGGATAACGATGGACTAGGCCGGGAACGGGTGAATGCGCATCTTCAGCCAGCGAGTCTTCCATCATTCCGGTAAATGTAGATACCTCCTGATCGGTTGGCAGCACCTGCCGCCTGACAGGATCATGCGCGTCTTCAGGATCAATCAAGGATGCAAAATATGGCGTAATATCCACGCGGAATAATCCGCTTTTATCTAAGGCGCGTTTTTCACTATCTGTCAGGTTGATGACACCCTTGAAATCCTCAATTGAATTTAATCGATGGCTGAGCTGCCAGCGCCAATCATTCCATTGATCATCCGGGATATCTTTATAAATCGGAGCTCGTTTTGAAGGGAATTCTCTCATGTGTCGCTCTCTCTTCTTTTCAGTTTTTCTTAATTGTATAACACAGTAAATAGTTTTGGATGAACATGCGGCTTTTATAAATAATTTATAAGAAATCACACCTCTTATCCCGGATATCTTGACGCTTAAATTCACGCATGGTATCATCAATTACACATTATTAGCACTCTAACGTCGAGAGTGCTAAAATCAAATATGGATACATTAACAACAAGACAGAGAAAAATCTTATCTTTGATCGTGCATGAGCATATTTCCTCAGCCGATCCTGTAGGTTCTAACAAACTGGTTAAAAAGTATGGTTTGGGCCTCAGTTCTGCAACCGTGCGTAATGAAATGGTGGCTCTCACCGATATCGGTCTATTAAGGCAACCACACACCTCTGCCGGGCGTATTCCTACAGAAGCAGGATACCGCTTTTTCGTGCGCCAATTGATGAACGAAACATCCCTTCCGCCTGCCACTCGCGCCACTATTAACCATCAATTTTCTCAGATGACTAATGATATCCAACAATGGATGCGGTTGGCTGCATCCGTTCTCGCAAAACGCACAAACTCGGCGTCCATTATCACAGCCCCCCAGGCAAATCAGGTTCAATTTAAGCATTTAGAATTGATCGCCACTCATGGGAGGCAGGTGTTAGCCATTCTAGTTTTTGAAGGCGGTCAGATCCACCAGCAAATCCTTACACTGGAAGAACCAGTATCTCAAGATCAATTATCTGTGATCTCAAATAAATTCAGCCATCAATTCGCCGGATTCAATGCCGCGCTTATGAGGGAAATCCAGGAGCCACTGGAGGGGGTAGAAATTCAGATCTCATCCTGGATTAAAAACGAATTGATCCGTTCTGAACAACTTCCCACTGGCGAGATCATGCTTGATGGGTTAACCAATGTGCTATCAGGGCCCGAATTTGCGGATTCAGAAGAAGCCAGGCGTGCATTATCTCTGCTCGAAGAGCGCTCTATGCTGCAGGACCTTCTTTCTCAAACTATTCTTCCCGATACTATTGGCGGCGTGCAGGTGCTGATCGGTGGGGAAGGCAACTGGGAAGATTTGCGGCAGTGTTCAATCATCCTTTCAAAATATGGCTCACCGGGTGTGGCAACCGGCACACTTGGTATCGTTGGCCCTATTCGGATGTCTTATGGAAACTCTATTTCACTGGTGCGCTTTTTCTCAGGCCTGCTGAGTGATTTCGTTATTCAACAATGGTAATTAATGGAAAATAAATAAATGGCAAATATAAATAAAAATAAAAAAGATAAAGTAACTGAAGACGCTGTCAAAATTCAACCTGATGAAGCAGCCACTAAAATAAATTCTGAAACTGAGGTAACAGAAAAGAAAAACGAAGGCCAGAAAAGCGAAGAAATGGTCACCATCCCGCTTGCTGATTTTGCTGTCCAACTGGAAGAGATAGATCATCTCAATCAGAAAGCGGATGAGTTCAGCGACGGCTGGCAGCGAGAACGGGCGGAATTTGCTAATTACCGAAAGCGAATGAGCCGCGAGATAGATACGCAGAAGATTAATTTCAAAGTAGAAATCATTAAAAAGTACCTGACAGTAAAAGACGATCTTGAAAGAGCGCTCAAGAATTTACCAGAAGCGCTTCATGAAGAACCCTGGATAGATGGTATTCAACTCATCAACCAGAAATTATCAAATATTCTTGACGGGGAAGGTATTGAACCGATCCCTGCTGAAGGACTTTCTTTCGACCCTGCGATCCATGAGGCAATCTCTCTTGAGGATAGTGAGGAAGTAGAAAGTGGTTTTATCATCGAGGTAGTCCAACAGGGCTACATGATCGGCGAGCGGGTTATACGCCCGTCACAAGTAAGAGTATCAAAATAGGAGAATAAAAAATGGGAAAAATAATTGGTATTGATCTAGGAACAACAAATTCAGTTGTAGCAGTAATGTCCGGCGGTGAACCAACCGTCATTCCAACTGCTGAAGGAGAGCGTCTATGCCCATCAGTTGTGGCCATAAATAAAAATGGCGAGCGCGTTGTCGGCCGACCAGCCCGCAACCAGGCCATCGTTAATCCAGAGAACACAGTTTTCTCAATCAAACGTTTTATGGGCCGAAAATATGTCGATGAAGAAGTACAACGAACAATTGGCCGCGTACCATACAAAATAACCAAAGCATCCAACGGCGATGTCCGGGTAGTGATGGACGGAAAAGAATACTCCCCTCCGGAAATTTCCGCAATGATCTTAGGTAAATTAAAAAAAGATGCGGAAGCCTATTTGGGCGAAACGGTCACGCAGGCAGTTATCACCGTTCCTGCATATTTTAACGACGCACAGAGAAACGCAACCAAAGATGCCGGGAAGATTGCCGGTCTGGAAGTACTGCGTATCATCAACGAACCAACCGCATCATCACTTGCTTACGGATTGGATAAGAAGAAGAACGAAGTGATCGCGGTTTACGATCTCGGTGGCGGAACATTTGACGTGTCCATTCTCGAAGTAGGAGATGGTGTTTTCCAGGTGAAATCAACCAGCGGTGATACTTTCCTCGGCGGCGATGATTACGACATCCGCGTGATGGATCACCTTACCGAAGTGTTCAAAAAGGAATCCGGTATGGACCTGACGCAAGACCTTCAGGCGCTTCAGCGCCTGCGTGAAGCAGCAGAAAAAGCAAAGATCGAACTTTCTACGATGATGGAAACAGAGATCAACCTGCCTTATCTCACCGCAGATGCAAGCGGCCCGAAACATCTGGTCACGAAATTGACCCGTTCAAAACTGGAACAGCTCACCAACGATCTTACTGAAAAATCAATCGGGCCCTTAAGAAATGCCCTCAAGGACGCCGGATTAAAACCCGGAGAGGTAAACGAAGTCGTAATGGTTGGCGGGATGACCCGAATGCCTGCGATCCAGGAACTGGTACGCAAAGAATTCAGCAAAGAACCGCATAAAGGTGTAAATCCGGACGAGGTTGTTGCAGTAGGCGCAGCCATTCAGGCAGGAGTCCTCGGCGGAGACGTGAAAGATATCCTCCTTCTGGATGTAACTCCACTGACGCTTTCAATTGAGACCCTCGGCTCTGTTGCGACTCCTCTCATTGAACGCAATACAACTATCCCAACACGTAAGGGCCAGATCTTCTCAACCGCTGGTGATAACCAGGCCCAGGTTGAAATCAATGTGCTGCAGGGTGAACGCCCAATGGCAGCGGACAACAAATCGTTAGGAAAATTTGTTTTGGATGGAATTCCTCCGGCACCTCGCGGCGTTCCACAAATTGAGGTGACTTTTGATATTGATGCCAACGGCATCCTCAATGTAACCGCACTGGATAAAGCTACAGGCCGCAGCCAGAAGATCACCATCACCGCATCTTCGGGTCTCTCTGAGGAAGAAATTGAACGGATGAAATCTGAAGCGGAAAAACATGCGGAGGAAGACAAAAAGCACAAGGAACTCATCGAAGCCAGAAACTACGCGGATAATTCCGCCTATACAGCAGAAAAAACCATTCGAGAAAATGGCGACAAGATCGAAGATGACCAGAAGAAGAAGGTCGAAGAACTGGTTAGCGCACTTCGCGAGACCGCAAAGGGTGAAGATACAGAAACGATAAAGAAACAGACTGAAGAACTCGGACAACTCATACAGCAAATTGGAGCAAGTCTCTATAAGCAGAGTGACACCGGCCAAGCAGAAGGTGCCGCTGAAGGTGAAACACCCGGTGAAAAGCCGGATGATGGATCGGATGGTGAGGACGTTGTGGATGGAGAGTTCAAGAACGTTTAACACTATAATCTAATTCGAAAGCATGAGAGGCGCTCTGATATTTACAAAGAAAAAATGCGCCTCTCTTGATATATAACCCAATATGCCAAAACGCGATTACTACGAAGTACTTGGAATAAATAAAAATGCCAGTCAGGATGAGATAAAATCCGCTTTCAGAAAATTGGCGCGAAAATATCACCCTGATGTTAATAAAGAAACGGATGCGGAAGAACGATTTAAAGAGATCAATGAAGCATTTATGGTTCTTTCAGATGAAGAAAAACGCTCAGTGTATAACCGATTTGGACATGAAGGGCTGCGCAGCGCAGGCGGAATGCCAGATTGGAACAATATTGATCCTTTTGAGATTTTTGAGCAATTCTTTGGCGGGTTAGGTGGTTTTTCTACACGCCAGCGCCGCAATGTTCCCCGGCGAGGTCAGGATCTGTATCACTCGATAACGCTTAATTTCGAGGAAACCGCTACGGGTGTTGACCGGGAAATAAATATTTCCCGTGATGAAATTTGCGGAAAATGCCACGGAAATGGAGCAGAGCCAGGCACGAGCCCGGTGATATGCAGTACATGTAAAGGGAGAGGTGAGGTGCGGCAGGTACGCCAGACATTCCTGGGATCTATGGTACAGGTGACTACCTGCCCTGACTGCCGCGGTGCAGGGAAAGTAACCACTCACAAATGCTCAAACTGTGGTGGGCGGGGGTATGAACGGAAAACACTCACCAAAACCATTCCGATTCCAGCCGGAGTAGACAGCGGTACACAAATCCGATTATCCGGAGAAGGGCAGCCCGGTACAAATGGCGGCCCACGCGGCAACCTTTTTATTGAAGTAAAGGTTAAAAATCACAGGTTTTTCCGTAGACGCAAAGATGATGTCCTGCTCGACCTGAATATCAATGTCGCGCAGGCAACACTCGGCGCAGAAGTAAAAGTACCCACGCTCAGCGGTGATGAAAAAATGACCATTCCGCCCGGGACACAACCCGGCAAAGTTTTCAAACTTAAAAACAAAGGGATCCCCCATCTACGCAGCGGAGGAAAAGGCAACCAGCTTGTGATCATTAACATAGATATTCCTTCCCGCCTTTCGAACGAACAACGCCAGATTTTTGAACAACTCGCAACCACATTAGGAAGCGAAGTGCTGCCACAAGAACGAAGTTTTCTCGATATTCTCAGAGACGTTTTAGGTGGATAAAACCAACTGGATCGAAGTTTCACTTCAAGTATCACCGGAAATAGCGGAGGCTGTTGCAGAAGTGCTCGGGCGTTTTACTCAAGAGGGCGTTGTGATTGAACAAATTTTCGAAGAAACCACCCTTTCAGAGAATTCCCTTTCGCATGATCCTGTGCGGATATATGGCTATTTATTCGCAGGCGAAAAAATCGAAGAGCAGAAAAATCGTCTCAAAGAGAGTTTATGGTACCTCGGCAAAATCCACCCGCTTCCCGAGCCAACATACAAACTGATCCAGGATCAAGATTGGATGGATCTCTGGAAAAAACAATACAGGCCATTCAAGATCGGAAAAAAACTGGCTGTGCTGCCAGCGTGGGCGGATAACATCTACCCGAAACGCATTCCTATATACATTAACCCCGGAATGGCTTTCGGAACCGGAACTCATCCAACTACGCAGTTATGCCTAAAAATGATAGAGGAGAGAGTAAAGCCCGGGCAAATCGTATTTGATATTGGCTGCGGGTCGGGCATCTTATCGATTGCCGCAATCAAACTTGGTGCGGAACGCGCTTATAGTGTGGATATCAGCCCAGCGTCAATTTCTTCAAGCACTGAGAATGCGGTATTGAACAAGGTTCAAAATAATATTGAGCTATTCCAGGGATCCGTGTCTGAAATCATAGGTGGATGTTTTGAAATCAAGGCAGCACCTCTGGTAGTCACAAACATCCTTACCTCAGTTATTCTGCGCTTATTTGATGATGGACTTGAAAATATAGTTCAACCAGGAGGATTCCTGATCCTATCCGGCATCCTTGACTCCCAGGTTGAAGAAGTATCAGAGAAAGCTGAAAAATGCGGCCTGGTGGTTTGTGAGCAACACAAAATGGGTGACTGGGTAGCTCTTGGCCTTCACAAATAATCCAATTATCTTTTTTCCTCGATCACAAAATCTGTGGTGATTTTGGCATTTCCTTTGAGCGTAGCTGCCACAGAACAATATTTTCCTTCAGACAGCTCAATCGCTTTTTCTACATTTTTTGCGTCCAATCCATCTCCGGCAAGAATAAACTTCAGATGAATATCAGTGAACATCCAGGGAGCATCACTCTCCTGCTCTGCGGTGATCTGCACTTCCAGCTTTTCCAACTTTACTTTCTTTTTTTCCAGGATACCGACCACATCATATGAACTGCACGCCCCTAATGAGATCAGCAATAAATCAGAAGGTTTCATCCCAATCTTATCGTCCTTTGATGACATCACAACTGAATGATCGGTTGAATCCACGCCAATAAAGGTCCTTGAATCAGTCCAACGAACTTTTGCTTTCGCCATTTTTCCTCCATTTTTCAATAAATTATAAGAAAGTATTCTTGAAATATTCATTAAATATTCCTTAGACCCATTCTTGACACAGAACAATT
>Ga0255420_10370_pt1 | contig 10321 bp, 7 predicted proteins | sample ANMaggSeSYBR02I3_FD_182630 | JGI IMG/M metagenome (GOLD analysis project Ga0255420, IMG submission 182630) | Sediment cell enrichment communities from methane seep in Santa Monica Basin, California, United Staets - ANME aggregate JGI... | ecosystem: Environmental > Aquatic > Marine > Cold seeps >...
CATTAACACTATTGCCCATGTCCCCGATATGGGAGCTGTCAATCAGCATAGCAATTGACGGTGGGCCATGTAACGACAATAGGAGAAAAACTATGATTAGCATTACAAACGATTTCCTACGATTTTTATAGGAATTGGAGTGATTGAGAATCCTCATTATTCATTATTGCTGCTTTTGTTACTTATTAACCTTATTTAACAATCCTTGTCACCTTTGGATCGCTGGTCAATAAGACAACTCTGGAATCTGGTTTTTCCATAGTTAATTCATATCCCAAACTATCAGCAAGTTTCTTTCCAAAATCACGCACGTTATCATGAGAAGGCATATTGTAAAGATTCATTCTTTTTCTAGAACTGCCCACAAACACATATCCTTTAGGTTCAATAAACAGTGGAGAAGCTTTTTCATCCAGTCTAGCATACTCCTTAATGTACTTTTCATCCATATTCCAACCTTGAACCAATGTATGACGTATAACTGTCCTAGTATCAAGAGAAGGCAACAATTCTAGTGTTTGATTTAACCGTTCCCATCCATCAGAGATCAAGGGGGAACAAATTTTTTTATATATATCCTGATTTGGAGCGACAACTGAAACATACAACTGTTTGGGGAGGGGATCTAAATTCCTCAATATTTCTGGGTTTGTACCATTGGTAACCAAAAACGTAGTCATATTCCTTTTATGACATTCCTCAAAAAATTCTCCCAATCTTGGATACAACGTTGGTTCACCAGATAAGGAGCAGGCAACCATGTTAGGTTCATTTGCTTCTTTCCATTTTGTTTGATTGCATCTTGCATCTCCCTTAAAACCAGTAATGAGTCTACGTTGAGCCTCAATAGATTTATCCAAGATACATTTTGGATCATCCATTTCTTTGATTTCTTTCTCGGTAAAGCCCTGGTGCCTCCAACAGAACAAACACATGTGGGTGCATTGATTTATCGCTGGAGTCATCTGCAAGCAACGATGGGATTCAATTCCATAAAACATTTGTTTATAACATTCCCGGTTAAAAAGAAGACTTTGCCTCATCCAATGACAAAGTTTTACACCAGAGTGTTCGCCTACAATTGCATAATGTTGCTTCTCTAAAATCCTATGTAATTCTGTTTTCATATATTATCCATCTAGCCAATAATTTCAACTCACCTATATTAACTATATCCTTCAATCCACTCTTAGAAATAATCTGTAATAAATTATATATACTTAACAATTGTATACGTATTATAATAGTATAAAGCTTCGCATATAAATATAGTAATGGGGAATATAAAGTATGACACAGAAAAACGCCAGATTAAATATCGTTGTTACTATTTTGATAGCATCCATAATGCTTATTGGAGCCGTTTTACCCTCTGTTTTAGCAGGAGATGATAGCAATCAGTACAAAGGATTCTCAAAAGGAATACCTTGGCAACCGTTTAATCCATTAAAAATAGCCACTTTTGTAGAGTTTGACAAGGAGAGTTATAATGATGATTATGCATATCTGGCATCGATTCCATCTGCAGTATTTAGCAATGGCGATACAATGTTTTCTAGCCCACTGTTGTTTTTCCAACCTGAAGATTCTTATCCTGATGAAGACAAATATCTATTTTTAAACGATTATGACAGCATACATTATCTAATGGAGGATTGGATGGGCTATTGCGGTGGCAAGCTGGATAAACTCACGACGATTAATGTACCCAAAAGTGATTTGGAACCAGAGTGGAAAGCCAGAGATTATACATTTATCGAGAGTGATGATCCATTCGATATTGCAAGCAAAATTGCTCTTAACGGCTGGTCATATTCTGATAATGCAGTCATTGCAGTTATTGAAGAAGATTATGAGAAACCTACAGACAATAAAACTACTGACTCAATATCTGATAAAATTTCAGGAGAAGTGTCTACTGAAAGTTTTAAGGTTAAACGTAGCTACGGACCCGCACCCGAGTATGAAAGATTTACCGTAGAAGAAGAATATAAGTATGTTAGGGCGGACTTATGGTATCCTGCAGTTACTATAAACTCAAAGATAATGGAAATGGTACCAGGATTCCCCCCAATAATCACTATTCCCTCGGTTGATCCGGACTTACAATTGTATTGCAGTTATGATGGAGATTGGCTTCAAACCGGTGCCTCATCAGATATGACAATAACAAATGGACCGCATGAAAAATGCTTTTCGTATGTTTATAATCCAGGCTTATGGAGAGTTGGCGTTACAAATATGCCTACTGAAGGAGGAGATGAAGAAAGTTTCAAACATTATTTGCTACCTGGAAGAGATGATGGCAAATTTCTCATTTATGGAGATACATTAGACGCATTGTTTAATATACTTGGGCGACCGATTACAGAATACGACTGCAAAATCACCAAATATCCTGGTGTAGAGTTGGAGATACCTGATGATCCGCCTTTTGGTTGTAGAGATGTAACATTTGAGTTAACATGGGACAATCATGATATCAACCTTGGTCTTACAATTATTGGACCAAATGGTGAAGAACTAGAATCAGTAATGGAAGAAGACAGTGACCATCAAGAGATTCATCTTGAACAACTTGGGGAGTGCCCACCTGGTAAACAGTACTCAGTTGTTGTCTATGCACTTTCAGATATTGGCACTTCAATGGATTTCACTGTTGAATACTCATGGGGTCAAAACATTTCAAGGAAAGAAGGGGATTGTCTGGCTTCGGCCTGTGAAGGAGCAATACTTTCTTCTATTTTGAACGCTCCATTATTATATACAAATCCTTCGGATATTCCAGAATGTACAATTAACACACTGTACAAGCTAGGCGTAGAAGAGATATCTATAGTTAACCTTGGTGGATATTTATCCGATGATGCAACCAGGCAACTCTCAGATGCTTTTGACGTCGTGGAACATTTTACGGAATATAAGACAGTTTATGATAGCATTATGGATAAAACAGGAAGCAATGATGTAGTATTTTCTACCATTGATCCTTGGAGCTATTGGTACTACACTGTTAAAGCAAGGGAATTGAAACCAGCAGGAGAATTTGAAGAAGCATTTTACTTTGGGCCTGCAGCCTATGCTGCTGCCCATCATGGCAGCCCCCTGCTTCTCGTAGATAACCATCCAGAGCTATCTTCAGGGGTCCTTTGGCATAATGAATTCTGGAAGAAAAATGGAAATGGATATACTCATGTTCCGGTTGCCCCTATGGTTTTAACTGGTAGACAAGTGTATGAATTCCTAGGGGAATATGGATTTGACAAGGAGGGGAATGAATCAATGTTGACCGTTGCAGGTCAGTATGATATTGCTCCTTCGTGGACACGTACATTTGCTGGGGTTGCCAATTCTGGAACCATTATTGGTACGCCTGTTGATGCTTCAAGCATGATTAGCAGGAATATCTTTTATCCTGCACTTATCTTTGAAAACCCTGCACTCCAAGGAAAAGTAGAACTAGAAAATGGAAGTAAAAGCACTAGGGCGCAATTTTCCATTAGAACGCCATTCCAAGGCCTCATAGAAAGACTGTTCCATAAACCATTTGGCAGTAATCTGAAGATAATCAAACCATCAAAAACTGAAAGATATACATACCCTGTTCTTCATACCTATGGTTGTTATGCACATCGTTTCAACGAACGTGGCGGTGATTATTGGGGAACTAAATATCAGGCGAGAGATGGAACAATTCCAGGTGTAACTATATCACTCAACGAAATAGATCAAGGAACCCGTGTGATGCATGAAGGCATATATGGATGTTTCCACCCAGATATGGCCGAAACAGAGATTGCCCCTTTTTATGCTAGTAAAGCAGGCTATCAAAATGCCTTTTCCACTAATTTTGACGTTACAATTGATAATTTAAATCAAGGAGTAATTAGCTGGTATATGGTACTTCACGGCGATAGTCAAAACGGCGGACAACTTTCATGGTATTCGCCAACTTCTATAGAAGATCTGACTGGATCAAAACTGGCACAGTTTCTACTTGGGGTACCACTTGGATTACTTCCAACAACTGAGACAAATCCCTGGAGGGGGTATGATCAACTTTGGGGTAGCACAGAAGAACCTGACACTGCAACATTGAATGCTGAAATTGGATTGGTACTTGGGTGGTTAGGACTTGCAAATCCTGATGGACCACTTGATGGCGGAATCCTTAAAGTAGGCTTAGATTTGGTACCAGCAAACATACCGTTGATGCAATCCAATAGGAACGATTATTTCGATGGACTTGTAGGTCCTTATAGCATAACCGCAATGATTACCAAATTCCATTATGATCATCCTGGCAAGGAATATGATGATAAGCTTGAAAATCTTCATTCTATGAACTTCCATGCGAATTCATGTCTGATAGCCTGTAAATTCCTTCATATAGCATTTATGCGACATGGGTCAGTTGCACAAGAAATAGACCCATGGCCTACATCATATTGGGGGGGCGTAGTATTCCAAGAAACGCCAAGAGACTTTGCACTTGGAAAAACCATTGGAGAATCATATGCTGAAGGACGAACAAGGATAGGAATCAAATACCTTTTTGAAGACAATGAGGAAATAGAATGGTGGTGGGACAGTGCAGAAAATGTCGTTCTTTTCTCAGATCCTGATCTCAGAATATGGGTTCCTAGCACGGAGTGGGATACAAAAGCTAGAAATCATTGGAAAAGCGAAGACATAGCGCCACTGAAATACGACAGAGAGATGTCTGTAGATGGTCATATGCCATACGGTGCAGCAGATTATCCACATGAAAAAGAACCGGCATCCTGGTTGCAATATATTATCTGGATAGTAGTAGTCATATTGCTAATAGTAGTATTAGTTGTAGCTATTTCAAAAAAGAAAAAGAAGAAATAAGATAGCGGTCCTAATATGTGGAAATTGTCTATCTCAACAAACAAAAGCAAATAATGGAATGATTGATAGGAAAAGAGCGGCATGGATTTTATCAGCAGATAAGTGAAGCCACCTCTGAAGAAGAGCTAGCCGTTGTCCTTTGGGAGAATGGCACCGTTTTTTGTAAAGAAGAAACTGGCATAATCAGCAACAAACATTATGGAATTATTTTCAACAAAAAATTTAAATTCAATTGATTCATTACAATTACAGGGAGGAGGAAAAACGTGTATGATAACTCATGGAAAAAAATCTTGGCTTTAGTCGTAATGGTTTTATTATTTGCGATTAGCATACCACCAAGTATTAATGGGCAACATATCCAAGAGGATATGAATATATCATATCAACGTCTTTGTAATGGCATATTACGAGGTAATATCGACCTTACATATGATGTCGATGATATTCCAAGTACAATTCGTCCTGAATCAGATATTGCAAGAGTTGATTTGTATATCAATTATTTTGTAAGTGGCATTGGCGCAAAATTTATCGTGCCTTTTTTCCCATATAGAACTATCCCTATTGAATTATCGGTTGAAGATGTTCCAGAGTGGTGCAATGTTTATGTTTCACCAGGTGTTGTATACCCTCGTCTCGACTATAAAAAGGCCAAATTTCCAGAACATGCTATTGTGTCAATTTCACTAACTCCAAATGCCCCTGCATTCCAAATGTTTTCAATTAAGGTAAAAGCAAGAGCTCATTCAATTCAAGGCCCATTTGGGTTAATAACCTTTGTTGGATGCAGTGAAAATTACATACCAATTGAGCTTAAACCTGGATATTATTCCAATTTTCAGTACGAATATCAAACGTATATAGAGATGTCTCCTGACGAAGTCAAAAACGTGCCGATAAATATAACCAGTTATTCTAATGCTAGAACAAGATTACTTTTTGAAATCGTTGACCCAAAGGAGGGTTGGGGCACCAGCATCAATTCGGATATTTTCTTGGGGACAACAGTTCTCGGCGAAGATCCAACTGGTACTGTCCATTTTTCAATTCACTCTCCATCAGATTTTGGATATCACGAGGTTGAACAATTCAATGTGCGAGTAAAAACAGTGGCCGCAGGGCATCCTGAGGCAGGTATTGACAACACAACTATACTGCAGTTTACAGTTAGCTGTAAAGGCAATTAAACAATAATACCTATATTAACCTGAACCGTTTTCTCTGCAGACATATCAATTTTTTATATTCTGTTTTTTAAATTGTATTCCACACACAATTTCTCGAGAATGTTTTTTATTTTCAAGCTATATTCTTGATTGGGCATGTAACTATCCTTGTACAGTTTTTCATATTTGTCTAATAGGTCAGGATTGAATTTTTCAAGGACTTTCAAAAAAATCGTTTTTTGATCACCTTTAAGCTCCAGATGTTTATGTAGGACGTAATCTGCTTTGTGCTTACTAGTATCTTCGACTATTTTTTCAAGTTCTCCTTCAACTATAAATGGCAATATAGGCATAATTGCTAGTCCTGTTCTAATTCCACTTTCTGAAAGTTTTTCTACTACTTGCAATCGTTCTTTGGATGAAGGCACATTCTCTTCAAAGATATTACACGTGTTCTCGTCCAAGGTTGTTATACTTACAGTTACTAGGCATTTACTAATCTTAGACAATATGTCGATATCTCTGAGAATGAGATTAGATTTTGTAAGAATGTGGCAAGGAAAATCATGTTCTTTAATAATTCCTAGTAAATTTCTGGTAATTCTGCATTCTTTTTCAATTTCTTGATATGGATCATGAACAGAGCCGACTATTATGGTACCTTTTTCGATTTTTCCTATTTCTTCTTCAAGAAGTTGGACTGCATTGGTTTTAATATAAATAGTTTCATCCAATGAAGAATCGCAATACTTACATCCAAACTCACAGTTTTGGTATGGATCAAGAGTGTAGTCTCCAATAAAAAGTAAATCTTTGTTTGTAATTTTGGTTATTAATGAGTCATATTTTACATGTTTGTATAGCATAAAGAATCATAAATCAATATAGCAATCTTTAATCTTTGGTTGTTTTTGAGATTCTCCGAACCGACAAAATTAGTTATTAGTTAACTATCAAAAACCTATTTATAAAGGAAATTGGTTTTATGGCAAAGGTAAGATATGTCAAATAATCAAAATCTTAACTATTATGTTGGATCATTAATTGTTAGTTTAATCGGTGGAATTTTGTTAATATTTACGGATTTTGCTGGTTGGTATGTTTACAATTATTACGCTGGCGTAAGAAGCTGGGGTTGGGTTGGTGCAGGTGAATTTCCTTTTGGTGTCCTCTTTCTGGTGCCTGCAATTTTTCTTTTTTACTGTGCTGTCATCTCTTTCCTGGCTCTTAAAAACGCTAATAAACCTCCAAGTAAAAACTCTATTCGACTGGGATTCAAATTATCATTTGTTGTATTCATACTTGCTTTAATTGGCGGAATATTATTTGTTTTAACGGTTGGGGATGTTAATGATTGGTGGTTTGGTGAAGCTTTCTATGGTGGGTTATTAGGCGGAGGACTAACATCATTGTTTCTCCACCTAGCATTGAAAAATATCAATTGACCAGATGATGATATTTTGCATGCTTGTATTTTATCACATTTCCTCAGGTGCAACGATTCCCAGCAGATCCAAACCATTTCTGAGAACGATTCTCGTTGAATCAACAAGTGCAAGTCTCGCCTTTCTGAGTTCGAGGTTTTCTTCTGATAGCACATGACAATCTCTATAGAACTGGTTAAACTGGGCGGCAATGTCACATAGATACGTGGTTATAATGTGTGGTCTGCAACCCTTGCATGCCTCATCAATGACCAGGGGAAACTTTGCCAGCTTTTTTATAAGTTGAAGTTCTGAATCATGTTTTAACAGAAGGGCATTGACGTCTTTGACACTATCTTTCTTTTTTGATAGTATACTACAGGCACGTGCATGGGCATATTGTATAAATGGAGCGGAGTTCCCCTCAAAATTTAAAGCTTCTTCCCATTTGAATACAATGTCTTTTTCAGGTTGAACTTTTATGATATTATACCTTAGGGCACCAATACCGATCATCTCTGATATCCCTTTCATCTTTTTTTCAGAGAGTTCGTTTCCTCTCCGTTTCTTGACCTCACCATATGCCCTCTCAACACATTCATCTATGAGTTGATCAAGATACACAACACGTCCCCGCCTTGTGGACATTTTTCCCCCTGGCATTGATACAAATGCATAAAAAACTGGTTTTGGTAAAATCTTTTCACCCTGTAACTGTAATGCTATCTCGACCTGCCTTGCTTCAAGTTTGTGATCCTCACCAAGCACGTTTATGAGCATATCGGCATGTTTTGCTTTCCACTGGTGGTATGCGATATCCCTTGTTGCATAAAGCGACGTACCATCACTTCTTAAAAAGAAAAAATTTGTGTTTCTTCCATGAATTCCAAAGGATTCTAGATCTAAATAGAGAGCACCATCTTCTTCATTACAATATGGTGTTTTTTTCAGGTTAGATATTACCTTTTCAACACTTTTATCCTTTACAAACGTTGATTCAGGGACATATTTATCGATGTGTATGTTGATGCGATCGAGGCTCTCATTTATTCCTTCCAATACAAGTTTGTATGCTTTGTGTACCAGCGCCATGGTTTTACTGTCTCCATGTTCTGATTTTTTAACGATTTCACCGATCTCTTTAGCAACTGTTTCATCTTCTTCCATTAACTTGTTTGCTTCTTGATAGAATCCTACATTCGTATGGTCAGGTTTTTCGTATTTAGGGGGGGTGATGTTATTTGGATCTATGTGATTAATTCCCCAAGTAAGAATAGCAACCTGTTTTCCCAGATCATCTAGATAAAACTGGGATGCAACATCATATCCCGCTGCTCCAAATATTCTAACAAGTGTATCTCCAATAATTGGATTTCTTGCTCTTCCAACGTGAAGGGGGCCATTGGGATTAGCCGACGTATGTTCAATAATGACTTTTTTATTCTTTTTCTGTAAATATCCATATTCTTCTTTCATTTCAATGATTGCATCCAATGTTTTAGAGGCGAGACGTTTGCTATCCATATAGAAATTTACATACCCTCCATGAGTATCTATTTTTTCTACCCATTTACCTTTTTCAATTCTTTCTGCAATGTCCTCTGCTATGTCTTTTGGCGATTTTTTTGCAATTGGTGCAAGAGAAAAGCATGGAAAAGCAAAATCACCCATATTTTCTGGAGGGATCTCTAATTTTACTTCACAATCATAATTCAATTTAGCTAAAACGCCCCTTAACAATAATATGATTTCGTTTTCGGCTTCATATAAGGGGTAGTTCATACAAACTGGAAATTAATATTACATTTAAAGGGTTTTGCACAAAAAGAGCCATCTAATTCGTAAATTAAATTTATGTTTATTTGTTTTATTGATTATATTTAGATTTGTTCTTAGCCTCTTTCTCCCCTGTTGTGTGGTGGTTCAGTTGGGTCAAAATCTATCCCTTCTAGTTCTCCGTCATCAAAAGTTGATTGAAAGTAATAAAGTCTAAGAGCTTCCCAATCATTAACATCATTTGGGCCATGAGAACCATCTGAATAATCAAAATAACGGTGTCTGTACCAAAAATAGTTCATTGCACTTTTATAATTGTACCATTTAACAAACGCCTCTTGAGACATATTGTCCACACCGCCATTATGAAAGTATCCAAAACCAAATGTATGCCCCATTTCGTGTATGATGGACACTGCTTGAGACACACGTGGTGAAAGTGCAAAATCTGTCTGCCTAATATAGAAACCTTGAGTTTGACCAACAACCATGGTATCATATTGACCTGAGTAATCCATATTATATGCCCATCCTCCAGTATGAGCAACAATTAAATAACGGAATATCCCCTTTCTCCCATCAGAAAAGTAATTGTTATAAAACTCTGAAATTTGATGCGGTACAGTTGATGTTCCTCCTTCTCCCCCGCTTGATAAAAACGGTAGTATATCGCCACCGCCATTCATACATCCATCATCAATATGAACTGTTATACCATGCTGATTAAATCTATCTATTATCATTTCTTGTGACTCTTTCCAAAAAATATGTTTTTGACCCCATAAATTAGTTTTTTTTAATTTTCAGTCTTTGTATCGGTAGGATTTTACCTTTTTCCCATTCAATTTTAAACGGAGTGAATGGTGCTTTATCAGAGTAATCTACCTCTAGATATATTTCTGGATAATATGGATTTGCTAACCATTTCTCCATATAATATTCTTCTATGTTTTGTAATCCATCCATATCAGGATCTAGAAACGTATGATTATCCCAAACCATGGGGTCATATCCCCATTTCCACTCCCAAGTTGTTGGAATGCCATCGTTATCAGGATCAAGCTTTGAATCGTCAAC
>Ga0255420_10372_pt1 | contig 10312 bp, 7 predicted proteins | sample ANMaggSeSYBR02I3_FD_182630 | JGI IMG/M metagenome (GOLD analysis project Ga0255420, IMG submission 182630) | Sediment cell enrichment communities from methane seep in Santa Monica Basin, California, United Staets - ANME aggregate JGI... | ecosystem: Environmental > Aquatic > Marine > Cold seeps >...
AGGAGGTTTATTTGCGAGAAGGATCAGTGGCAGAAGCCGTACGTGCTACCGTTTCTGTTCCGGGCTTACTAGCCCCGGTAGAGAGTAATGGGCAAAAGTTAGTAGATGGTGGACTGCTCAACAACTTGCCAGTTGACGTGGTGCAATCAATGGGGGCAGACGTGACACTTGGCGTGGATGTTTTCACGACAATCGATGGTCCATCTTTCTGGCAGGAGTTGGGGCAAACGCGCGTTCTTTCCCAAACAATTGGAGAATTGATCACAGTACTTGGAGAGTCGTTAAACCTTTTAATCCACCAACAAAGCGCAAACAAACTTCAAAAATCCCCGCCTAACTTTTTGATCCATCCTGACATACCTGTGGATGTCACCGTTGTGACTGGGTATCATCGAGCAGCCGAGCTTATTTCCTTGGGGGAAGAGGCAACAACCCCTATTTTGCCAGATTTACGAGCTTCTCTTAAATTAAATAACCAGGTCTAAAACAATACAAAATCGGAGATAGAAACCCGAGTGATGATTTCTACAGAATAGATAGCTTCTTCGTCCATCTCTTTTCCGAAACCATTGAACAGATACTTGAAGCTTAGCTGATTGACGAGCCAGATCAGTCAATCAAGATCGAATGTGATGTTCCTGATCCGATCAAGTAATCCTCAAGCGCAACATCCATTTATTGATCCTCCTTTTCCACTCTTCTTTTTGATATAGACCTCACCACAATTACTCGTCAAACCTGGGAATTTGTAGATTACTCATAGGCCAGAATTGCACCCAAAAAAAATAAAAACTATCTGCTTTCTTGTCTACCCCATGTATTCTCTGTTTCCAACATAACTATTGGACTAGTTTTAGGTAGGCAGATCAAAGGTACCAGTCAATAAATGTGACAGGTTTATATCCAATCGAAATCTGATAGTAGATAACGATTGGTATTTCATGGATAAATCATGCAACTATAAGGAGCGTTTAACTGTACTACATACAAAGCATTACAACTGACAAGCCAATGAATGCGGTACTAGCTCTCATATAATTAACGCCATAGAATTTAAATAAAAAAGATAAGTTGAATGGCATTGTGTTTTAAGTGAGTGATCTGGTCAAGCAGCGGAAGATTGGCGGCTTGTCGGGGTACATTCGATGTGACTTATTAAAATCTATTGATATAGAAGGGGATTGTAACAGGATGAAACATTTGACAACTTGCTCAAATTCAACTAAAAGAAACAAAAAACTGTTTTTTATTATCGCCTTGACTTTTCTGCTGACCGGGACGTTGGCCTGCAGCACCACTGAGTCGTTGGTCGTCAGCGGTGTTGTTTCCGATGCGGACGGTACTCCTCCTGCCGCAGCTGTCATCATCTTACTTTCAACTGAGGACTATGACATCGCTGTTGATCCCGTGATGACCGATGAGTTCGGGCAATACCAATTTGAATTACCGGGCGGACAGAATTATCTCCAAATCGTCGTCCCCCTCTCCGGTGAGACGTCGGAGGACTACAATCTGCACGGTTACACTTCTCAACTTTCACTGATATCGGTCGGAAGCGACGATATGATCCACAATTTCACTCTCATCCCCTGCCACGACTTTATCCTGGAAAGTTTCGACTCCGAGGGAGCTCTGATACTTAATGATGACTGGATCGGGCTGCGTTTTGTGGATGATACGGCGGGGATTGCAACCGAAGATCTCTTCATTGGCAATGACAAGGGAGAAGGAACACCATCCGTTCCAGGCGTGTGCATCCCCTTAGGCCAGACGCGGCGTTTCTTTGTCCAGCGGACGATCCCCAATTTCGGCAGTATCGTGCTGATGGCCGACAACGATGGAGCGGGGTTCACCGCCGGCGCGAAAGGCGGGACGGTGCTCAATCTCGAGTACGAACTGGCTCGCACACAAATCACCCGCTTGCGAAACAATCTAGTTGCTTACCAAACAGCCGGGTACAAAATTCCTCCCGCCATTGATGACGAACTGGTAAAGGCCGAGTCGCTGCTTTCTCAGGCCGACAGTCAGACCGGGGCCCAACAGGCTGCTCTTTCTGACCAAGCCACGAGCAAGGCTCTGTGGGCACTGGAAAACCTGGAGCTGGCTCGCGCTGAACATGATATCCCCCGCTACCGCACCGGTGGTCTCACCGTGACTGTGCTGGACGCAGCTAGCGCTCCTCTTTCAGGTGCGACTGTTGCCTACACGCAAACCAACCACGACTTTCTCTTCGGAATCTTTGATACGCTGGAAAACACCGGTATTAAGGGGTATGAATTAATACAGCTGGCGGGAATTAACTATCTGACCACTGGCTTCTATTTGAGTGAGACCGAACCAGAGCAAGATCAAATTTCCTGGGATTACATTGATCACCAGATCGGCGTGCTTGACTTAGACGAGATGGGCTTTACCCTTAAAGCCCACGCCCTGCTCGCTCTCTGGGATTTTGCCACGCCTGATTACCTCAAGGAGATGTCCTTCGACGAGGTCAACAAAGAGGTTTACGATCACATCAGCGAACTGGTGGAACGTTACCGGGATCAAATTGACATCTGGAATGTGATCAACGAAGCCCACGGGCGAAGCGCGGCGTTGGACTTTTCCCGCGAAGAAATCACCACACTGACCCAAACGGGTATTCGCGCCATCCGTAATCATGACCCTGACGCACGCATCATCATCAACAGCGCCTTCGACTGGTACGGCGAATCCAGGCAGATGACCTTGATGACAACAGGCCAATCAGACGACTTTACTCTTTCCGTCCCCGCTTACTTGGATCAACTGGTTGTGGACGGTGTGAATTACGATGTCATCGGACAGCAGCTTTACAACGGCGGCTATTCTGATATTTTTACCCAGTGGGGCTTAGGTGACCCATTTGGAATCCCCACCTGGGACCTGTCTCACATCTCAGCCCTCCTGGACCAGCTTGGGGAATACGGTCAGCCGGTGCACATCACCGAACAGTCGGTGCCCTCTACCTGGGAGCCTGGCTGGGCACAGTACGGCGCAGGCTGGCGCCACAATCACTGGGACGAGGAAATGCAGGCCGAGTACGTACACGATTTCTACACCCTCGCCTTCAGCAAAGAGCGCGTTGAGGCTATCACCTGGTGGTGTATCAACGACAGCAACAGTTTTATCAATACCGGCGGGCTGTTGGACGAGGATAATAACCCTAAACAAGCCTACTTCGCCCTGCGAGACCTCATCGCCGGCTGGACAACGGCCGGAAAGGGAGAGACAAACGCAGCGGGACAGGTCACCATCCGGGGCTACGGCGGCGAGTACGATCTGACCGTCACCCATGATGATCAGTCCTGGCGCGGGACAGTCCACATCTGGGAGCAGCAGACCAATGAATTCAATATTCAAATACCAGGAGACTAGGCGGGAACTAAAATCTTTTTTTCAATCAAGCAGGGTAATATTGTCGAAGTTTCTAAACCTCGAGGGTGATAATCATGTCAAGGAAAGACCGGGGAGGTCAAACAAGGTGTAATCCATGAACACCATCATAAAACGAATCGTGATGTCATTGTCAATTGGATACATCCTGATGTTCTCTCCTAATTTTGATTTCTTTGGTGAAATTTCCCCAATGGCGTGAAACAGGCAACCTAATGCATTGAGGAGTTATGCCTTGTTTGCATGGTGTACCATTCAGTTCTTAATCTTAGCATGTTGGCTCTAGGGTAAATGCTATATTGCCAGGTTTCGAATATCCAAACGTGCCCTCTGGATATTCACGGGGCTGCTGTTCCTGAGGTTCATCCTCGCCTTTTATACCTTACCAATAACCTGAACAAGTTTTTTACTCAAAAAAGTCAAAGCCTTTTTTTTCTTAAATTTGCACAAAACTGGCTACCAGATTTCTATCCCCGTTATATTGGTTGCTATTGCCATCCAAATAAAGCCGAACAGGTACGCTAAAAATTGTGTGAAAAAAGCCACAACATATTTTTTAATTCCTTCTTTTCTTACTAAACCATTAAAATTTTGTGTAGTTAAGAGATAAGGAATACAAATAAGAGAACCATAAACCACAAAAACATATAGATATGCAAAGATGTCAAATGACAACAAGATTGCCAGGTCTTGTTCGACAAAAATTCCCCAAATACCACCCAGCGAGAAAACATCTCTTATGCTAAAAGAGTATTTTTGCAATAGAAAATACCAAATTACAGGAATAGCTCCATAAAGCCCAATTGATAAAATAAAACCTTTGAGCAAGTTAGGATTAAAAAATCCAGAGCCAGAACTTATTGCTAAATATTCTGCTAACAAACCAGTTAATGTTCCAATTAGAAAGTATTTAACAAAAGCTGATGAAGGAATTTTCTCAACTATAGCTGAAAGTTTTTCGCGGAAATAGTAAATAATACAAAAAAAAGGAAAAATCAAGAGCATCCACTCCCCTATATTAATAATGAATGCAACTAAGACTAAAATAACCATGAAATAGAAAATTTTTCCAACCAGCTTCTTCATTATTAACCTCCCTCTAGTTTCCGCTCCAAACACCAATATTGATCTTGCCTATCGAATTTATGATGATTGAACCACAGTCACTTTCTAAATTGATGATCGGTGGTCCTGGAGCTTGAGCAAATGCAATAAATCATATCCTGTATTCTCTAGTTACCTTTTAACATTCAACCTGAACCCTTAACATATAAGGATTCATATTTTGATAACCAAGTAATCATGGCTAAAACAATTATCCGAGAACCTCTACTCTCCTGACGTGCCCCCATTATTTGTACCACTCTCTATGGTAGTGCAACCAGCTGAAATTGGGTAAAGGGAATCAGTATCGCTTCTGGGACTGGAGGTTGATATCCCAATGCACTGTGGGGTCTGATCGTGTTGTATTCCTTCCTCCACATCTCAATTATAATTCTAGCCTCCTTCAAAGTATAAAAGATCTCTCCATTCAGCAGTTCATCTCTCATTTTGCCATTGAATGATTCAATATATCCATTTTCCCAGGGGCTCCCCGGCTTGATGAACAGCGGCTTGATCTGCAGTCTTGATAGCCAACTGCGCACGTTCTTGGCGGTGAACTCTGCCCCATTATCAGATCGAATGTGAACTGGTACTCCTCGCTGAACAAATAGCTCTGTCAGGGTTTCCATGACATCATGATGAGTAAATCTCCTGGCAGCTCGTGACGCCAAACATTCCCGTGAATACTCATCAATCACGTTCAGAATCCGAAAGGGCACTCCGTTGTGGGTTCTGGCCTGCATGAAATCATAACTCCAAACATGCTGAGAAAAGAGAGGTTTCAGTCGGACCACAGAACCATCGTTTAGCCACAGCCGACCTCTTTTAGGTTGTTTCTGAGGGACTTTTAACCCTTCTCTACGCCAGATCCGCTCCACACGTTTGTGGTTGACAATCCAACCCTCGTTTCTCAAGAGAGCTGTTACCCGCCGGTAGCCGTAGCGCCCATACTGGCTGGCCAGCTCAATGATCCTTTAGGTCAGGAATGCTCATCATCTGCCGGTCGTTTATTGTACCGCTGGGTTGATCTAGGCTGTCCTACCACCCGACAGGCTCTGCGCTCAGACACATCCAGGGCTTGAACAGCCTGATTGACAGCTTTGCGTTTCCTGTCGGGTGAGATCACTTTTGCGCATGCCCACCATTGGTGCTTGAGAGCACCTCCTTGAGAATGGCATTATCCAAAGAGAGATCCGCGACCAGCTTCTTCAGCTGGATATTTTCTTTTTCCATTTCTTTGAGTTTCCTGGCCTGGGTGACATCCATTCCCCCATATTCTCTGCGCCAGCGGTAATAAGTTTACTCGCTAACCTCCAGGGTTTTGCAGGCTTGTCCCACTGTTTTCCCCTGGCTGAGATATACCTCAGCCTCACGCAATTTGATAATGATCTGCTCCGGTGTATATCGTATGCGCTTTGCCATCTTTTCTGCCTCCTGTATGTACTAATCCTAACATTACTTCTGGATCAGTTTTTGGGGGGCAGGTCAATATATTTCTAATGATCCTGGCGTAAATTTTCTTTGTTATCTTTATTCCTTTCTAATCTTTCATTAATAGCTCATTAATTCAATTACAAATCTAAAAAAAATCGGTGTAGAAATATTTGGTCTTTTCTTTAATATTCGATTTGTTTCTAAGGTATAGTTTGCTAAACCTTAATTAATTCTTCCTCTAGAACCGTATCTAAATTTTGGACTTGGTGGTTTTCAAGAGTTGCGCGTGCAAAATCAAGTGCTCTGGAAACATATTCCCGGGATCCTTCTCCTGCCCAGGTATCATAATCTTTGTGATCAGCCACTATCGGGTTCCAAACTGTTTGGGAAAGGTTTTGGTAAGTATGATCATGGCTGAGGAATTCACCTGCAGGACCAATATCGCGGATGACATCCATAGCCAAGGTTTCTAGAGAGACATTAACCCCGCCAGTAAAACGTTTCACCCACCTGATAATCTCTGCTCCCAATACAATGCTCTCCAAGCTGCCAGTTAATCCAGAATTCAGGTACCCAACATCGTGAATCAAGTTAGTTCCCGCTAGGGCAGCTACTAGCAAACTACCAGTATATTCAGCACCGGCCTGAGCATCTACAATCTTGCTGTCACTAGCTCCTCCTGTTCCGAAGACCGGGATCCTGTAATACCGTGACATTTCCGCCATCACCAAGTCGCTAACCCGCCATTCCGCGGAACCGTAGGGGAAGAGTCCGGTTTTCATATCAATGGGGCTCACGCAGGAACCAGTGATGAAGGGCGCTCCCGGATTCCGCAACTGGTGCATTACTAGACCTGCCAGAGTTTCACTAAGCGCCAAAACAAGTGAACCGAATAAAGTAATGGGGCCAGTGGCTCCACTCATAATGGTGGGGACATAGATTAACGGGACTTCGTGGTCTGCGCAAAATATCAGTCGTTCTATAGCCATGGAATCATGTTCTAGCGGGGAAACAAACTGCCCGTACATGACATAGTTGGGTTTTCTCCGATAAGTTTGATCTCCTCCAGCCACAAGGCATGCCATCTTATGCAAACGGTTCATGGCTTCAATGCCTGAATAGCTCGTCATTATTACCGGCTTGATAGTGTTTTGCAGGATAGCTCTATACTGCTGAACTTCAGTATCTTCATTTGGCACGTCTACTGGCAGGGCAAAGGACATCACAAAATCGATCTCCTCCAGAGCATCGCACAAGCGAGCTGAACGAGCCACATCCCCTAGGGTGGATTTTCGCTGCTGTCCTGTTTCGTAATTATAGGTGAAAAGCAGGTCAGAACCAGTTCCGAAATAGCTCTGGTGGGGGCCCAGAGGCATGGTTGCCTGGCCTTGCCTATTGTAGATAACAATGTCTTTCGGTGCCGTTTCTAGCGCCTGAGAAACTAATTTTTCTGTGATGTACACTCTGTTTCCCGGACCGATCTTTCCACCGGACTGTTTGAGGAGATCGCGCATTTCTTGATGGTGTACATTCAATCCAATTTCAGCCAATATTTTCAGAGATGCCTTATGTAATTGTTTCTCCCTTTCGTTATTCATCATTGATAGTTTCGGCTGCCAAAACGATTCCTTGGTATTCATCCATAGCTCCTTCTATTGGTGTCAGGGTACACCATGCAAGTGGTTAATCCTTCTAATTTCTTTGTTATTATGGAAGTTTCGTCCAGTTCGTTGATTTTACCCAGATTGATTACATAACTTTGTTTAACAAAGTATATCAGGTGAATCTCATGTCCTATTTATCAAAACTTCAATTACTATGGATCACCTGACTACTTTTACAGAAAAGATGTTGCACAATCATATGCGGTATTAGTTAACCCACGCCAGTGATTTATAATATAGAAAAGCCAACAATACGAATAACTACGCATTTATCTCCGATGGACTTTTTGCGCAATATAAACAGGTAAGGACCCAAATATAGGATTATCTAGCATTTATTTAAGCCAATTATTTAAGTTACACTGGATATATATATTTCTCTTTGTAACAAAATTGCTGATTTTCTCGTTTTTATAATGAAGGAATACTATCAGACCCACCTGGAGGATAATAATGTCTTCATTGAACAAAAACGTCATTCTGGCAGCTGCTCTGATCATTTTAAGCATCATTCTCACTGGCTGCCTCCCGCCAACCCCACCCCCAATCTGCACAACCGATTTCCTGATCTGGTCCATCAATCAGGCCAACAGCAACGGCCCAGGCACAGATACTATCAACCTTGATCCGGGTTGCGTCTATCAGCTGGGAGTTGTGGATAATACCGTTGACGGTAACAACGGCACCCCTTCGATCACTAGCTCGATCATCATCAACGGCAACGGGGCTACAGTACGGCGCAGCGCAGAATCCCAAAAGGCTGCGATCCGTTTATTTCACGTTTCCCAGGGCGGCGAGCTGGTTCTGAATGACATCAGATTGTATGACGGCCTCGGTATGGAACCCCCCGATACCACCCTCCCTCTCCGTAATAACGGCGGGGCGATATTCAATGCTGGTCTCCTGACGGTCAATAACAGCGACTTTGATTACAACCGGGCTACAAAGTCAGGCGGCGGGATCTATAATACCGGCACCATGACCATCAATGCCACCACTTTCCAGAACAATGAGGTCAATATTCTCAATGGTCCCGGTGAATCCGGTGGTGCAATTCATAATGTCGGTATCGCAACCATCGTAGATAGCACCTTTGTAGGCAACATCGCCAGCCAATCAGGCGGAGCAATTGCAAACGCTTATGGCGCCATCATGACCATTACCAACAGCACCATATCTGGCAATTCCACAACACTTTCGAATATTGCCAGCGGCGCGGCCATCATGACCGCAGGCAATATGCACATCAGCTACACAACCATCACAAACAATATTGGCACCACATCTGGAGCAGTATGGTCGGTATTAGATACGATCGAGATCGTCAATTCGATCATTGCCGGCAACCTGCCCCAGAACTGCAGCTACCCGGCCACCAGCCCTACCTCCAGACCCAACCTGGATGATGACAGCAGCTGTGATAATTTTACGATCACCGCTAATCCCCAGCTTGACCCCCTCTCCAGTAACGGCGGTCCGACCCAAACCCATGCCATCGCACCCGGCAGCCCGGCAAAAAATGCTGCTGAAGGAACCTGCCCGGCAACCGACCAGCGCGGTGAGCCGCGGCCGTTTGGCTCAGCCTGCGACCTGGGCGCTTATGAATTAACCGGTGGAGGTGCACCACAATCAGACCCATCTGAGCTGAGTGGAATGGTTTATAACGATATTGACGGTGATGGGGTTTATACCCCCGGCGAACCCGCCTTTGCAGGAGTGGAGGTTGTTCTGGGCATTGGAACATGCGGAACGGCCACTCCCACCCAGACCGCCATTGCCGCCTCTGATGGCAGCTATCAGTTTACTATCCCTGCACCCAATGCGGGAACCTACTGCCTCAGTATAGATCCCCTCGTGGAACCCAATACTTCCATCCTGATCCCAGGAGGTTTTACCGAGCCTGTCGGCGATGTCTATGAGATCACCCTCTCCGAAGGGCAGGATATTTCCGATCTTTTCTTCGGCTGGATGTTCCAATTTGGGCCCAATATCGGCCCAGCCAACCTGGAGATCACCAACGTTGTTCTGAGCGCCACCACTATCCCGATTAACGACTATGTAAATGTTGAGGTAACCGTTACAAATATGGGATCAGCCCCCGCATCTGGATATGACCTGGTTATCATCCCCCATTACGGCTGGGGTCCCCCCAATCCGGGCGGATATGAGGCCATTCCAGAGGTGGCACCGGGCGCCAACCAGACGGTGGTTTTATCACCAGGTGTTTTATACGGAAATCTGGGAGCTTTCACGATGAGAATACTGGTGACCGATGACTGGTATGCCCTGGGTGACCCCGATTCCACCGGCACGGCAGGAGATTATGAAGACCACACGATCAACGTCATCACCTATTTCTGCAATCCTTTCGAGTACTTAGAACCTGTTTTCGTGCTGCTCAACCTTCCTCCCGATACACGGAAACTTCCTACATATATGAAAGTGGTGGAAGGCATCTTCCCGGGTTTTGATCCAGATGGCGACCTCCCTAATGAATACATCGCCGAGCTGGGAAAGATAGTGGCATATCAAGTCAGCCAGCAAGGTTTCCCTGATCGAGCATACTTCATGTTCGATATCCCGGAAGGTATGGAAGGTACTGTCCAACCGTTCACTCTTTGGCTGCCTGACTGCCCGGAGCCGGTATTTGAACTGCCGGCCATCCAGATCCCGGTACCCAAACCAGTAGCTCCAAC
>Ga0255420_10375_pt1 | contig 10258 bp, 8 predicted proteins | sample ANMaggSeSYBR02I3_FD_182630 | JGI IMG/M metagenome (GOLD analysis project Ga0255420, IMG submission 182630) | Sediment cell enrichment communities from methane seep in Santa Monica Basin, California, United Staets - ANME aggregate JGI... | ecosystem: Environmental > Aquatic > Marine > Cold seeps >...
ATCACTGTAGAAGGGAAGAACGCTGATTTGATCGAGGTTATTCTTGATCTCGGGCGCGTTCCAACAGCGCGATTTTCTGAAGAAGAATTTGAATTGAGCAACAGCGAGATCACCCGCAAGGATATTGGATATGTAGTTAAGCGGATTGGCAAATTTGATGGTGACAACCGAGCTGGTTTAGAACGCACCTTGCATAGAATTGCCGCTCTCCGGAATCGCACAGGAGAAATCGTCGGTTTGACTTGCCGGGTTGGGAGATCGGTTTATGGAACAACGGATATAGTCAAAGATTTAATCGAAAGTGGTAAAAGCCTGCTGATTTTAGGTCGCCCGGGGGTGGGAAAAACAACCATGCTGCGGGAAGCGGCCAGGATTCTGGCGGAGAATAAAAGGGTAGTGATAGTAGATACCTCCAATGAAATAGCGGGTGATGGGGACGTTCCCCATCCTGCAATCGGTAAAGCCCGCCGGATGCAGGTTGCCCAGCCTTCACTTCAGCATGAGGTGATGATTGAAGCGGTGGAAAACCACAATCCGGAAGTAATTGTAATTGATGAAATTGGAAGAGAATTGGAAGCCCTGGCTGCCCGCACCATAGCAGAACGAGGGGTGCAGTTGATTGGAACTGCTCACGGAAACACTCTTCAGAACCTGTTGATAAATCCAACCCTGGCAGACCTTGTAGGAGGAATTGAATCGGTTACACTTTCTGACGAGGAAGCCAGGCGAAGGGGAACTCAAAAAACCGTTCTGGAACGTCGATCCAATCCTACTTTTCATGTACTGATAGAAATTCAGACCCGGGACAGCATGGCAATTCATCAAGATGTCGCAACAGCGGTAGATTCACTTCTGCGAGGTGAACTGCTTATACCTGAAGTCAGGTCCCGGGCAGAAGATGGTGAGATTAATATTAAAAAGACACCTACCCGGCCCGTATTACAGAGTGTTGGAGCGGACCCCATCCCCGAGGACGAATTTGCTGGCGATAAACCGCAATGGCAGCTGGATCATGAAGATTTAGAAACTTTACCGGTTTTTACTTATGGTGTTGCCCGCGACCGGATGCTGAAAGCAGCCAAAAACTTAAATGTTCCAATCTCTATTGAAAAATATGTCAAGGATGCCCGAATAGCAGTCACCCTGAAACATCATTACCGGGATAATCCAAAGGCAATTGCAGAAGCAGAAGAACTGGGCTTGCCAATTTATGTCTTAAGATCAAATACTGCCAAAAGAATGGAGCATTTATTAAAGGATGTCTTCAATCTAAAAAATGGCTCTCTTTCCAAAAGTGACGAACAGGCACTGCAGCAAACCCAGGGTGCCATCCAGGCAGTCCTGAATGGAGAACGTTGGGTGGAACTCCCACCGGCTTCATCTTATATCAGACGCCTTCAACATCAGATGGTGAACCAGGCAAATTTGGTTTCCCATTCTTACGGGAAAGATCCTAACCGGAGGGTGAGGATCTTCAGGGAAGAATCGTAACCAGCCAATAATAGATAAAGAAAGAGCTGAAAAAACATAGAGTTGGAAACTCATTAATCAATGCAGAGTAAACCGGGAAAATTTATCACCTTCGAAGGCCCTGACGGCAGCGGAAAAACTGCTCAGATGGATATATTGGCTGAGCAGTTAATTCAGGAGGGATACCCCATACTGACAACCAGGGAACCTGGCGGGACATCCATCGGGGACCAGATTAGGGAAACCCTGCTGGATTTAAAAAACACAGCCATGGTGGACCGTACCGAAGCATTACTGTACCAGGCTGCCCGGGCTCAGCTGGTTGATGAGATTATTAAACCTCATCTGGCTGAAGGCGGCATTGTATTGTGCGACCGCTATGCGGATTCCACCCTGGCATACCAGGGTTATGGTCACAAGAATACGGTGGAATCACTGCGGGGGATTATTCATTATGCAACCGGGGGACTAACCCCTGACTTGACAGTCCTGCTGGACTTGGAACCGGAAGTGGGTTTACAACGCCGGCTGGATGCAGGAGGACTCAATCGGCTGGATGCCTATGATATAGACTTTCACCACCGGGTTAGAGCCGGATATCTTGAGTTGGTTAAGGCAGACCCTGATCGCTGGATAATTGTGGATGCCGGGCGCTCATTTGAAGAAGTCCAGGCAGAACTGTGGAAAATACTTCTGGAGTGGCTGAAAGCGTGCGGGCAATAATTACAGTGGGAGGATTGTCAAAGGTTAACTTGCTTGCAGGGTTCAGATTTATAGATCAAGACCGGGGTTGAGGCCGTCCCCGCCAGAGCCCAGATCTGGAAGATCATTTTCTATATCCTCGGGAGATTGACCTTTTTCCAGCCGGTCGACCACTTCATCAAATTCGGGACCCATATCTTCCCCTAATTCCTGGCTCATCTGGCGCATCATTTTTCCAAGTGTTTGGGGGTCATTATCCAGCCCCTCTAATTGTTCCGGGTCAGTTAACGATTCCAGCCTCCCTTCCTCGGAACGGGCAACCCGGACTGGTTTGATTATCCGCCTGATTTGCGAACTTTCACACATGGGACAACTTATCATCTGGGATCCGTATTCCTGATAGGTTAGGAATATTTCAAAAACTTGATTACAATCAGTACAATAGTATTCGTAATACGGCATAAAGCAAACTCCAAAAGGTGGAAAATGTACGCTCCAATTATAACGGATAAGGATATTTTGTTATGAATGACAACTCATCGGCTTCTATATTTAATCTGAATCCGCCAAACCCCCTATTAATTGTGATCTCCGGTCCTTCCGGGGTGGGGAAAGATTCTGTGCTGGAGGTGATGAAATCTCGTGGTTTGCCATTTCATTTTGTAATCACTGCGACCACTCGTGAACCCCGTCCTGAAGAAGTAGATGGGGAGGACTATTTTTTTCTATCCGAAGATGAATTCGCCAGGATGATTAATGAAGGAGAACTGCTGGAATATGCAGTAGTTTATCAAGACTACAAAGGCATTCCGAAATCACAGGTGAGAAAAGCCCTGGCTAGCGGGAAAAATGTCATCATGAGGATCGATGTCCAGGGAGCTGAAACAGTGCGGAATTTAGCTGAGGATGCGCTGTTGATTTTTTTGTCTCCCCAGAGTGATGAAGAATTGATTAACCGCCTGAAAAAGAGAAATACAGAAACAAAAGAAAGTCTGAAATTGAGAATAGCAACCACACGCCAGGAGTTTAAGAAGATTGATTTGTTTGATTATATTGTTGTAAACAGAGATGATCACTTAAACGAGACGGTGGATGCAATAGAAGCCATAATCAAAGCAGAACAACAGCGTGTTCGCCAACGAGAAGTAAATTTATGAATCAGAATAATTTACCCGTTTCTTCAGAAAAAAACAATCCAGGTCAGCAGTTAGTTTCTATCATCCTCTCTGAAATCTCCCGAAAATATAATATAGATTTATCTCAGGATCCAGTAGCGCTGGAGCGGATCAAGGACGCAGTGGAGAAAGCCAGATTGGAGCTGGACACAAACCCCCAACCGGAGATAAATCTTCCTTCTATCAGTGCCAACCCTTCCGGTCCAATACATTTCCAAAGAGTGGTGTCCCGGGAGGATTATTACCCGGATAGTCCTGAAGTAGAAAATATTGGAAGGCATCAGGAACAGGTGGACGGATACACAAGTCAATCCCAGCCAGCCCTGAGAATTAAGCTTCCTGACCGGAAACCGCTGGTTACTTACTCTTTGATGGTCATTAATGTGGTTTTGTATCTGCTTCAAATTCTGACCGATAGTCTGGTGGGTTTTGATGTTCCGGCAGCGATAGGTTTAAAAGTAAACGAGTTGATTTTCGCAGGTCAATATTGGCGGCTGGTAACGCCCATGTTCCTGCATGGATCAATTCTTCATCTTGGATTTAATATGTATGCCCTTTATATCCTGGGAAGAAGGGTGGAGCGCTTCTTTGGATCATTCCGTTTCCTCGGATTGTACTTAATCGCCGGGATTGCCGGCAACATGTTTTCTTTCTTCTTCACCCCGGCCCCTTCTCTGGGATCATCCACGGCAATCTTTGGTATCTTGGGGGCAGAGGGTGTTTTTATCTACCAGCATAGAAAATTATTCGGGGATCGATTCCGGGTCGCTCTCAAGCAGATTGTCCAGGTCGCAGTTGTGAACATCTTGATTGGCTTGTCTCCCGGGATTGATAACTGGGGGCATATCGGAGGCTTGATTGGTGGAGTACTTTTTACCTGGTTCACTGGTCCTGTTTTCCAGGTTCAGGGAGCCCCACCCCTGCTCAGGTTGGAGGATAAACGGGCCCTTAGAACCATTGGGATCGGATTTACTATTCAGCTAATTTTGCTGATTGGTTTAATTGCCTTGATCATCTTTTTTAGAGGTTAATCAGCCAATATCAGTGGATTATCTGGGTTGGTTTCCTTGCTTATCCGCCTCTTATAGAAACGCGGGATCATTGACTGCGCTTCTGCCATCTGGTAAAATTTTCCGCGTCTTGTGCGTTGTACCCTTCGCGCCAGATATACTCTATTCAAAATTTAGTAGAAAGGGCTAGAAACCATGAAAGTATTGCTGTTAGAAGACGTGTATAAGTTAGGCCGTGCCGGGGATGTAAAAAAAGTAGCTCCCGGTTATGCCCGGAATTACCTGATGCCTCAGGGATTGGTTGTTTTGGCAACCCCCGGCGCTGTTAAGCAGGCTGGACGAATCCAGAAACACGGTGAAGTAAAACGGGCCAAGGTTAATAAGGAATTAGGCGGTGTTGCAGAACAGCTGGAAGGAAAACGGTTACTGTTTGCTGCCAAAGCTAGTGAGACCCGCCGGCTGTATGGCTCCATTAACACCCAGATGATCGCTGATAAAGTCAGCGAAGAAATCGGAGTGACCATTGAAGCCAAACAGATTGAATCCCAACCTTTACGCATGATCGGAAAACATGATTTGTCAGTCCGCTTGACAATAGACCTGATCCCGAAAATAGAAATCATCGTTTACCGTGAAGGCGAAACACCCGAATCCGCCCTGGAAGAAGAAGAACAGGAAGCACTGAGAGTGGAAGAAGCACTGGTTGATATCTTTGAAGATGAAGATGAAGATGTTGATCAGGATGTTGAATTCGATGAAGTGGCTGACGAGAGTGACCTTGCTGCTGAAGCTGATCTGACTGAAGAGGTTGAGGAAGTGGAGATCGAGGAAGACGAGACTGAGTAAGAGTTCTACAACCTGCAAATGAAAAGTATACCGGTCTGGGATCAGCCAAACAGCTGGCCAGGCCGGTCTTTGTATTGACTTATGGTTGAAAATAAACTCACGATTGGGCAGATATTAAAACTATCCCGGGAAGAACAGAAACTCTCTTTAGATGATATTTCTGTTTTGACTCGCATCCGGGTGAAGTATTTATCTGCAATTGAAGCGGATAATTTTGATGTTCTACCTTCTTCTGTGCAGCAAAAAGGTTTTGTCCGGGCGTATGCCAGAGCACTTGCCCTGGATCCTTCTCCCCTGGTCGCTCAATTGAGATTGTCTGAAGGTGAGGAAGTTTCCAGTGAACCCGGATCTCCTCAAGATGAATCAAAAACATCCTCAGCGCCTAAAGAAACTCCACCCCTGGGAAAAATTGGAACAACCTTAAAAACCCAGCGGGAAAGATTGGGCTTTACTCTCTCCAATGTAGAAAGCCAGATATTTATTCCGGAACGCTACTTGACAGCAATTGAGAATGGCAGTCTTGAAGAGCTGCCATCCACTGTTCAGGGTAGAGGGATGGTTAAGAACTATGCTCAGTTCCTGGGTTTGGATCCAGAACCGTTGTTATTAAACTATGCAGAAGTGCTGCAGACACGGTTATCTAAGGTACGTAAGCATGCACCTGATATGGGCGGTTCTTTCTCCCTGTGGGTTTGGTTGCGCCGCTTTATCGCCAGTCCGACGGTATTATGGATTGGGGTAGTACTGTTGATTGCAAGTGTGTCGATCTGGTCTGGTGTGTTGATATTTGGGAATCAAGGATTAGCTCCTGAAACCACTGCAACCATTCCCGGTGTGGCGGATATACTGCTGCCGTCCCTTACTCATACACCAACTCCGGAGCAGCTTTTAACTACGCCGGGAGAGATTGAAGTTGATGTAATTCTTACCCCGGAACCCGCAGATCCTGGTGTTGAGGTAGGAGAGCCAACATCCACTCTGCAGTTTACCGGGAATGAAAAAATTCAGATTCAATTAGTCCTCATCCAGAGATCCTGGGTGAGGGTGACAGTCGATAATATCTTAGCTTTTGAAGGCAGATTACTCCCGGGGAGCGTAAAATTATTTGGCGGGGAATTGAGAATTGAAATTCTGACCGGGAACGCTGCCGGCGTAAAAGTGATTTATAACCAGCGGGATTTGGGCGTAATGGGTCTTTACGGCGAGGTAATTAACCGAGTATATTCTGCTGAAGGAATAGCTACGCCAACCCCATTAGTAACATTTACACCGACTCCAACGGAAACACCCGCGGTTACTTCTACACCAACACAAACAACAACCCTGCTGCCGTAGCAAAAATATCTGGAAGAATAACCAAATAATGAAGAAAAAAACCTTTCACCTGGTATCTCTCGGATGTGCTAAAAATACCGTTGATTCCAATTCCATGGCCCAGATGCTGCAGGGGGATGGATTTTCGGCAGAAGAGAATCCCCAGCAAGCTGAATTTTTGATTGTCAACACTTGCGGATTTATCGAACCGGCCCGGGAAGAATCTTATGCCGTTTTGAAGGAATTGGCATCAGTGAAAGAAAAAGGTCAGCTGCTGGTTGCGGCGGGATGCCTTACTCAGCGGTACGGTGAAGATGTTGTCCAGCAGGTTCCCGGGATAGACGGAGTGATTGGTACCCGACGGTGGATGGACATCCTTCAGGTAATAAAAAACCTGCGAGAGGAAGGGCATCCTCAACCCTTGTATCACTTACCGGATACTAAAGTAGTTGGCCGCTCTCCGCTGGGAACAGTAGGGGCCCATATCCAGGGAAGCAGTGCTTACCTGAAGATTGCAGATGGCTGCCGCCGTCCCTGTGCCTTTTGCGCCATTCCCAAGATCAAAGGAACAACTATCAGTCGTCCCCTTGAGGATATTTTGCGGGATACCCGGTATCTTCAAAATCAGGGTGTTCGGGAGATCAACCTGATCGCACAGGATACTACTGATTATGGACATGACCTGGGACAAAAAGACGGCTTAGCGGGTTTGCTGGAGGAATTGACCCGGACAGCACCAGAGGTCGATTGGATTCGAATCTTATATGCCTACCCGGGGTATATAACAGACCGGCTGATCGAGGTGATGGCCTCCAATCAACAAATTTTGCCTTATATTGATATTCCTCTTCAGCATGCGGACCCGGGGGTATTAAAAAGTATGCGTCGTCCGGCAAATATGGATTGGGTCTACAGGACAGTGGAAAAACTGCGAAAAGAAATGCCCGGGTTGGCCCTGCGAACTACTTTTATTGTGGGCTATCCGGGTGAAACCGAAAAAGCGTTTGAAACCCTGCTTGATTTTATAGAAGAGGTCCAGTTTGACCGGGTTGGTGTATTTGAATTTTCCTTCGAACCAGGTACAACCTCTGAAGACCTGGGCGATCCTGTCCCAACAGCCGTAAAAACAGAAAGGAAAGAACGATTAATGTTAACCCAGCAGAGGATATCTCTTCAGAAAAACCAGGCCCTGGTAGGAAAAACATTAGACGTACTAATTGAAGGGCAGGGAATCGTTGATGGTTCAACAGAGGTGATCTCACTTGGCCGTACCTACCGGGATGCTCCGGAAATTGACGGTATGGTGATTGTGGAAGGAGAGCTCCCAGAAGGGAGAATTGCCCCTGTGAGGATAACTGGAGCAATGACCTATGACCTGACTGGAGTTCCTGATCCCGGAAAGTGAATGGCACCTAAACTAATTATCAACAGAGACACGTTTCACTTGCAGAGTAAAGCGTTCCATGTTAAGTTAACCCTATGATAAATATAAATGAACCAAAAATTGAGTTTGCCTTAAATGCTGTGCGGCAAGCTGCTTCCCTGGCAGGTGATATCCAGCAGGAAATGGTTTCCGTAGCATTAACAAAAGATGACCGATCTCCTGTGACTGTGGCTGATTTTGCGGCGCAGGCAGTCGTCAGTTCTTTACTGGAAAAGAGATTTCCTGACGCTATATTGGTAGGAGAAGAGCAGGCAGATGTGCTGCGGTTGCCGGAGGGGAGAGAAACCCTGGACAAGGTGGCAGATTTTGCAAGTCGGGCAATCCCCGGGGTTACTCCAAAGCTTGTCTGTGAATATATTGATCGAGGAGCTGCTGCCCCGGGAGAGAACTACTGGACATTGGACCCCATCGATGGCACTAAGGGGTTTTTGCGGGGAGCCCAATATGCCTGCGCTTTGGCTTATGTAGAAGAGGGGAAAGTTCAGATAGGTGTACTTGGCTGTCCAAATATGAACCCTAATCTCCGGGAAGATGTCGGAGGCAGCGGTTTATTAGTGGTTGCTAAGAGAGAGAGTGGAAGCTGGATGACTGAGCTGCGGGAAAGCCAAGCAGAGGGTCAATATTCGCCGCTGACTGTGTCGACCCGATTGGAGCCGGAGCAAGCCCGCTTGATGCGTTCGTTTGAGTCCGGCCATACCAATGTTTCCCAGGTTGACCATTTTCAGGAAGAACTGGGTGGCAAAGCGGATCCCGTGCGGATGGACAGCCAGGTGAAATATGCCCTGCTGGCTGCAGGATGGGGAGAGATATACCTGCGTTTATTGTCCCCTGACAGGATGGATTACCGAGAAAAAATTTGGGATCAGGCGGCCGGATCGGTGATTGTTGAAGAGGCCGGTGGAAGGGTAACAGACCTGGATGGAAACCCGCTGGATTTCTCACAGGGCAGGACGTTGAAAAAAAACAGGGGTATATGTGCAACTAACGGTATTCTGCATGAAGCAGCGTTGACAGCGCTGGGGAAAATTAACGCCTGATAATATGACATCTATTGACCGGATTGCAGTTTTATTAAGCCTGGTGGTTGTTATTGGCGCAGCCCTTGTTGCCGGTCTGGTCTTTGAAAACATGGCTCACCTGGAAGATGAATTTGCTTATATCTGGCAGGGACAGGTGATTGCCGGTGGAGATCTGACTCTGCCTTCTCCGGAATTCCCGAGCAGTTTTTTAGTTCCTTTTGTTATTGATTACCAGGGGGCACGGTTTGCCAAATACCCGCTGGGATGGCCTGTGGTCCTGTCGCTGGGCATTAAGGTGGGGCTTCGGGATTGGGTGAATCCGATCCTGGCAGGCATCGCGGCATGGTTGGTTTACCGCCTGGGAAAACGCACCTTTGGAGAAACAGTTGGTTTGCTCGCGGCAGCTCTTCTGGGAACCTCACCTTTCTTTTTGATTCAGGCAGGGACACTGCTTTCCCATGTCTGGAGTCTGGTATTGTGTACAGGGTTTACCCTCTTCTGGATTGATGCCCTTGAAACAGAAGAAAAACAGGGGCGATGGGTTAAACCTGCGGTCGCTGGATTATGCCTGGGTGTCCTGGGGTTGACCAGGCCCCTGACGATGGTTGCCATAGCGCTTCCATTTGGTATTCATGGCATATTGTTATTAATTAAAGGCAGCAGCAGGAAACGCCGGCAGGTAATTCTGACAGGCGGAATAACACTCTGTCTGCTTTCTCTGCACTTTGTTTGGCAGTGGGCGCTGACGGGGAGATTCCTGACAAATCCCTACACTCTGTGGTGGACATATGACAAAGTTGGTTTTGGTCCAGGATACGGAGTAATAGAGGGTGGTCACAGCTTGCTCCAGGGTTGGTGGAATACAAAACAAAGTCTGCAGACAGGGGCAAGTGATTTGTTCGGGTGGTGGAAAATCTCCTGGATATTACTGCCGCTTGGTCTAATAAAAGCCCGTAAATCCAAGATCACATATTTGTTTTTAGGGATATTACTTTCGCTGGTCAGCCTGTACGCGGCTTACTGGATTGGATCCCGGCTGTTCGGCCCGCGATATTATTTTGAAGCCCTGCCAGGATTGGTCATCCTTGAGGCGCTGGGAATAACCTGGTTAGCCAGTTGGTTTACTGGCTCTGCTAATCCCTGGAGGTATCAGGGGGGATGGGATCGAGTTCGACCGGTATTTATTATTTGTTGTACTTCTTTGTTAATTTTCGGAAATCTCTATTTTCATCTTCCTGAGCGGATCCTGGAATTAAAGGGTTTGTATGGCATTGAGCG
>Ga0255420_10377_pt1 | contig 10164 bp, 8 predicted proteins | sample ANMaggSeSYBR02I3_FD_182630 | JGI IMG/M metagenome (GOLD analysis project Ga0255420, IMG submission 182630) | Sediment cell enrichment communities from methane seep in Santa Monica Basin, California, United Staets - ANME aggregate JGI... | ecosystem: Environmental > Aquatic > Marine > Cold seeps >...
TGGTTATCGGGCTGCTTGCAGGAAGAAAATCGAGATCCGGCAGCGTAACCGTTGTTCCCTGGACCGCTCTTAAGCGCCAATTAGGCGGGTCTTTCTCCGGTTCAATTCGATCCACGAGGAACAATGTACCCTTGTTTACTTCCAGGGTTTCACAAATCAATTCAATAGTAACTTTGGAAAGCAAATCAATATCGAGAATACTGCTTAACGTTTTGCTATAACTGCGGATTTCCTGGTTCCGGCTTCTCTCTTTGGTAGTCAGTTTCTGGAGAATCGCCTGGACCAGGCGGTGAACCGGGAAAAAGAATATCAGGGCGATCAGGAAAAAGAAAGCGCCATTATATACTGGCTTATACCAGGAAAAACCAAGGAAATACTTCTCCAGAATCAGGAATCCCAAGGCATACAACAGGATAATGACAATCCCGGTCAGCGAAAAACCAGCTGCCTTAAAAGTCAGCAATTTAAGGTCTGGTAGTCGATATGTGAGTACCAGGAAATTTAATATTATTATGGTAAAGAGCAGCAGCAAGCTCCCCAGCAGGTAGTGATCCAGACGATAAAGAACCGAGCTGCCCAGGTAGAGAATCAAGGCTGCAGTCCAATAAATGGCCCGTTGCTTCACCACAGCTTTCTCAGTAACCCGATATTCCTTCAGCAGGTGGATACTGGATAGAATGACTAAAATTCCCCATCCCAAAGCCAGAATTACAATTGATAAAGTCGAGTATGAATAACCCTCTCCCCGGCTTCCCCAAATTAAGTCTCCCGGGAATAAGGACCGCGCATCCGCTAAAGCAGCTATAACAACGATTAGAATACTCCCAACAAACCAAATCCAACCGGGGTTCTCTGTTTTAAATACCGCAAGCGTTAAGGCGTAAAACACACCGCTGAACATCAGCATACCGTACCACGGCAGATGCAGCCGGATCCCCTGGTCCAGGAATTTCCACCAGGAAAGCTCAGTACCAAATAACAACAGCGTTATCAGTAAAAATAATCCATGCAAAATCACCAACAAATAATCTGCCTGTTTATAAACACGGAGCTTACGTAATGCGTTAATTATCAGGCTGAAGGAATAAATCGCGATGCAGATATAGAACAAAGCCGGTAAAGTCAGGATTGAATTCATGATCGATTCTCTTCCTTATATCAAACGAACTGTTACCAATGATCCAGCTTCGAGCCCGGTTGCAGATGCAGGTATTTTTATTAAACCATCTGATCTGGCCAGGATAAAAATTAAATTACTTCTGCCAAAAACAGGTTCAGCGAGAAAGTTGCCTTCTGGCGTTTTGATTACTCGAACCGGAATCCAGTCTTCCCTCCCGGCTTGAGAGGAGATATTCACCGTCAACTCAGCAAACAGTGCCGGCTCAGGCCTGGAACTTTTTACTCCTAAATACGCCTCGATAATCGGTGAAACTAATATTGTCGCAATCACCAGAGCGCTGACCGGGTTACCAGGAAGCCCAATCATTATTTTCCCGCCGGATACCGCAAATATTGTTGGTTTCCCCGGTTTAATGCTGATTCCATGGACAAGAACCCCCGGATCACCAAGGATGTTCATAATTTCTGCTGTCAGGTCCCTGGTACTGGCAGATGAACCGGCTGTGACAATCAAATGATCACATTCTTGATGGGCTTTTTTCAAAGCTTTCAGCATCTCATCACGACTATCTGCAATAATACCATAATGGGTTACTTCTCCCCCTAAATCCTCGATTAATGCCGCCAGGGTATAGGAGTTGATATCTCTCACTTCTCCAGGTTTTGTTTTTTGTGAGGGAGGAATTATTTCATCACCGCTTGACAGGATACCAATAACTGGTGGTATCGCGGTTCTTATAGACGTGATTCCTAAAGCCATTAACCCGCCAATTTCTGCCGGCCTGAGCCGGGTTCCTTTGGGGATAATTGTTTCCCCGGCAGAGACATCCTCCCCAACTTCAATCACGTTTTCTCCTTTCGCGACCGCCCTGAACACTTCGATTTCCCCTGATTCAAGAATTTGGGTGTCCTCAATCATAATAACCGCGTCTGCGTCCTTCGGCAGCATACCACCGGTATGGATTAAGGCACATTCCTGGCTGGCAAGAGAAAATTCTGGTTCATCCCCCATAGGGACCTCATCTTTTATGGTGAGGTAAGCCGGAAGGCTCTCTCCCGCACCATGGGTTTCCTTTGCCAGGACCGCATAACCATCCACGGTTGATCGTTTAAAATCTGGTAAATTTTGGAGGGAGAGAATATCTTCAGCTGTAACTTTACCTGAAGCCTTTTCGGTTTGAATAATCTCTGATTTTACTTCAGGATTAATTGCGTTAAACAAGAGATCCAGGGCTTTATCAGGGGTGACTAAAGAAAGGAATTCAGGCATAAGGCCTCAGGCAATTTCCTGGTTTACCGCATCCAGGAAGAATAGGCTAATAAATAAACCGGCAGGAAAAACGTTACCAGGGACAGAAGGGTAATTATCGGCCAGAGAACCGGAGCCCCATCCTCCAGTTGAGACAAGTACCATACCAGATAAAGTGCCGCAGGAAGAACCAGGAAAACAGACCCTACAATACGGGTTGGAAATCCAAACAATATTGCCACACCGAACAACAAGAACCCGCTGAAGATCATCAGGTTATGGAGAAAAATACCCTGGATCCATCCGACCCTGACCAGAAGGTTTTTTCTGTTTTCCCTTAAGTCATGACTATATCCTGGCAATCGCAACAAGAGGATCAGCGCCAGGTGCAGCGGAAAAAGAGGAAATATACCAAGTGCCAAAAACCGGTGAAATGAGCCAAACTGGAGGAAAAATGCCAATGCCGGGGGAATAATAACCAGGGTAAATGAAGTAATAATTTCTCCTACACCTGACAGATCAAGAGAAAGACCTGGCACCACCAGTAGAAAAAATCCTGCAAAAAACAATCCCATCAAAACTGCTGTTGAGATGCTGACAGCCCCCTGTAATATAAGCAGAACACTTATGACAACCGCTCCGGCAAAACACGAGACCGAAATATAGAGCAGGGTTTCTCCGGATTGAGCTGGTTCAGCTGGTTTATCCTCCGATCTAAAAGGCAGCCGTTTATACAATCCCGCGTCAAATGGTGTTTTAAAATGGTCGCCCAGAAAATAATATCCCAGCTGGAGGAGAAGCAACCAGGCTAACCCCAGCAGGAATAAAGAATAGTCAATGCTCTGCCCCAGATAGTGGGCAAACCCTATTCCGAGCAGATAGAGAGCGACGGTCGTCACCAGATGGATGGGACGGACATGTTTCAGGAGATTCAATCTCTGGACTTCAATCATATACCTTAGATTATAACTACCTTTCAAGTCCAGAGGTTGATTTCTTAATTATTGCCTCCCCCTTTTTATACTCCTCTTACTGACTGACCTATGACCGGAAAAGATTTGACAGGAAAAACCACAAATTTGCGGGACGTTCCGCCAGGCGGCGGACAAAATAGGGATACCATTCGCTTCCATAAGGAACATAAACACGGACAGGACAACCCTCTTTTACCAACTGATCCTGTAAATTTGACCGGATCCCATGCAGCATTTGAATCTCTAAACCTTGCAACGGTAAATTGATTGATCTCGCATATTCCAGGGCATAATTAATTCTTTCTTGATCATGAGTCCCGATCGCCGGGATAGGAGGGAAAGAACCATCAGAGCTAATTCTCGACCCTTCCAACAGGGATCTGTCCAGAAGGAGCTTAGTGATTTTATCGAAATTCTTATCAACATCTCTTTTCTTTGGAAAGGCAATTTCGGGAGGTTCTTTATATGCTCCCTTACAAATACGGATCTTGCTGCCGGTTTCCAGCAGTTTACGGACATCGTCTTCAGTCCGAAAGAGATAAGACTGGATTGCGATCCCAACAATAGAATGATAGCCCTGGTTTCTCGTCCTGGTGAATAAATTCAGGGTCTCTTCTGTTAATGAAGAGTCCTCCATATCAACCCGGATAAAAATGTCTTTATTTTTTGCACGATCCAGAATTTTCAGCAGGTTTTCCTCGCAAAGGGCCGAATCGACAACCAGTCCGATCTGGCTTAGTTTGATAGAAACGCCTGAGGAAACCCCTACTTGTTTCAGCCTGTCAATAATGTCCAGAATTTCATCAGTGGATTGGCGGGCATCCTCTTCCGTGCAAACGTTTTCTCCTAAATGATCCAGGGTTGCATTTATTCCCTTCTTATTCAACACTTGAATCACACCAATCGCCTCATCGAGGGTTTCGCCAGCGACAAAGCGGGCCGCCATTTTCCGAGCAAATCCCCAATTCTGAACAATATTTCTCGCCCAAACTGCCTGGGCCAAATATGACAAGAAAATCCTTAACATCATTACCTTCCTGGCAATCCTAGATGAAATCAATTATCTAACGAATCTATTCTTACTATAGAGCATATTTCCCGTTTTTACAGGGTCAAAAATAATTCAATTGTGCGCAATATGTCAGCTCTCACTCTCAAGGAACCAATATTCTTCAAATGAAAGATTTTTCTTTTTTCTGGTTGGAGAAAATAAACTAACACCTCTTTTCCATTATATATAGACTTATGATAAAATTAACGTGAAATTTGGACGAATGTCATATACAAGGGATTAAAATGGTTAAAAAACAATATGTGAAAAGCCGGAATATTTATAAGGTGACATTTCGTCTGGCGAAACATGAACAACCTGAATATGACATCTCTACCTCACACCTGGTAGGAGACTTCAATGATTGGAGTCTTACAAATACTCCGATGGAGTCTCTAAAGAATGGTGATTTTAAGATCACAGTTGAATTAGAACCAGGAAAAAACCACGAATTCCGCTACCTGTTGAACAATGAAAAATGGTATAACGAATGGGAAGCAGATGAGTACATACTAGGGGATTTTGGGAAAGACAACTGCGTTATCGAACTTCCTGAGGCTTAGATATCCAAGCAAAAGAACACCTTGAGGTAATGGAAAACTGGATTGTAAATTGAATCCTGGTGAGATTTTCGCATCCCATGATCTCTCCTTTCAACAGTATGGATAGTTTTTCGATTTAATTGGCAACCTGGGTTTCCTGTGATAAACTTTCCCCTGTAGTAATCTTTCCTTAAGAGGAGAATCGGTTTGAAAAGACGTCCTTCTTTTTCAGCATTAAGCTGGCTGTCAGTGTTTTTTATCATTGCCGCTGTGATCTTTGCGACTCTGCAGTTTGTCCGTTTCAGCAGACTGCGGACAACTTATCCCAGCAGTATGAATATAGCCGAGGTTCCGGTTGGCGGACTTAACCGACAGGAAGCTGCTCAGCGATTATTAGAAGTTTATACCCTGCCGGTAGAACTTCGTTATGATGAACAGACAATCATGTTCTCCCCATCAATTTGTGGATTTGAACTGGATCTGGAAAGCATGCTTGCTGCAGCCGACCTGGAACGTACCAAACAATCATTTTGGGTAGGATTTTGGGATTATCTCTGGGGACGTCAAATATCCAGAGTTTCAATTCCTTTACGGGCTAATTACTCGGAAGACCGCCTGAGGACTTATTTAGTGGATGAAATTGCATCCCGATATGACAAACCGCCCTCTCCTGCAGTACCTCAAGCTGGGACGGTCAGCTTTTCGCCCGGCACATTAGGCACTGTACTTGATATTGATACAGCTGTTTTGCTAATTGACAGTTCGATGAAGTCAGTGACTAACAGGTCAGTAAATCTACCAAGAGAACAAACCAATCCGCCCAGGCCTTCCCTGCAAAACCTCAAAACTTTACTCCTGCAAACGATTGATCTGAATGGGTTTGACGGAGTTGTTGGACTTTACATGCTCAATATAATCACCATTGAAGAAATACATTTTGCATATCAAAATGGGTTTGAAATTTCAACCAATCCGGATGTGGCATTTACTTCAGCGAGTATTGTGAAAATTCCGATTATGACTTCGATTTTCCGGCGGATTGACGAAGACGAAGACCCGGAAACGTTGAACCTGCTCCGAAAAATGATCATCGAATCCGGGAATGACCCGGCTGATTGGGTCATGGAACGAGTAATCCATCCCAGCCAGGCTCCCCTGGAAGTAACGGACGATATGCAGGCATTAGGGCTGGAAAACACATTTTTAGCCGGGGAATTTGGATTGGGTTCTCCTTTATTAAAAGTTTATAAAACACCGGCCAATCAACGGGAAGATATCTCCACTGATCCGGATATATACAATCAGTCCACCTCATCAGATCTAGGGATGCTGCTTGAAGACATTTATTTATGCGCGGATAATGGTCAAGGGACTTTTAAGGCTGTATTTTCAGACGAGATTACCCAGGCAGAATGCCAGATCATGATCGACTATCTCTCCCAGAACAAGATGCCGTCTTTGTTAGAAGCTGGTGTCCCTGATGTGACCGAGGTTGCTCATAAACATGGCTGGGTAACCTATAATGGAATCATGCAAACCCTGGGTGACGCCGGTATTATTTTTTCCCCGGGTGGTGACTATGTCCTGGTTATATTTCTCTATCATCCCCAGCAGCTTATCTGGGATAATGCGTCTTTCCTCGTAGGACAGTTATCAGAAGCGATTTACAATTTTTATAATCAGAACATCCCCTAAATTTATTACTGCCGAGAAAAACAAAATCCCGCTTGAATAAATCAAGCGGGATTTCCATTTTAATTTTTCCTTTATATTTACAAATCCCGGTCAACGATATAATTCGCAAGATCTTCCAAAGCTTGCCGATCATGTCCTTTGGGAAATCCTGACAGGGAGCTGATCGCGTTTTTTGTACACTCCCTGGCTTCATTCATCGCCAATTGTATGACTCCGCTCTGATTTATGCGCTCAATAAGTTGATCAATTTCGGAATCGCTGGCAGATCCATCGAGCACATCTTTCAGGATCTTGTCCCCCGGATTTTGTTCTCCGTAATACAAGGATGGCAAAGTAGGCACTCCCTGGCGTAAATCACTGCCGATGGGTTTTCCTATCCGGGTCTGATCTCCGGTAAAGTCAAGCACATCATCTACAATTTGGAAGGCTTTCCCAATTTCACTGCCGTATTCTTCTGCCGGGTTAATGTATTTTCTATCTGCAGGGCTAATCAACGCTGCGGATTTCGCGGAGAGAGAGAACAACGAGCCAGTTTTCTCATAAATCCGGTGATAATAATCCTCCCGGGAAGAAAATTTGTTTCGCCCCAGAAGTTGTGAGATTTCTCCATTAACTATTGTGCTGAGGGTCTCTGCAAAGAGGCTCATGGCTTCGGTGGATCCGATTTCCGCAGCCAGCTCGGCTGCCTGGGCAAATATATAATCTCCCGTTAACACTGTTACTGAAGGGGTCCAGTGGGAATTGATTGTGGGGTTTCCTCTGCGGAACAGTGCACCATCAATTAAATCGTCATGAACCAGGGTTGCCGTGTGCAGCATTTCAATAGAAGCACCCAGTGAAATTAGTTTCTCATCGTCTGCTCCCAGCAAGGAACCCATCAGCAAGGTAATAATTGGCCGAATCCGTTTTCCGCCGGAAGCCAATAAATGTTCTAACGCTGCGGTCAAATCCGGATGGTGTCCAGAAGATCTGGACATCATTTTCTGTTCCGCCAGCAATAATTTATCTTCAATCGAACTAGCAAACTCGTAATACATCAAATTCTTACTCCCACTGTAACAGACTGACGGCATTTGCTGTTGTCTGTCTTGCAATAATTTCCTGCGGATTTCCGGTTATTTCATTTATTTTATCAACAATATAACGAACGTGCGCAGGTTCATTACGTTTTCCCCGGAATGGATGCGGTGTAATGAATGGACCATCCGTTTCAATCAGCAATTTTGATAGGGGGGTGTGCAGGACAACTTCCCGTACTGCATCCGCTTTCTTAAATGTAACTGACCCTGTTATCCCTATATAAAATCCTAACTGCAGCGCTTGTTTGCTCTCCTCCAGGTTACCTGAAAATGAATGGATAACACCGGGTCTGCTTTTAAGCTCTTGAGGTAAAGTACCCTCCTCAGTTACCCAATCCTCTAAAATTTTCAATAAATCCTTGATGCAGGCCCTGTCTTCTTCGGTTTTATTTCTGACATGAAGGATGACTGGCAATTTTCTTCTGCCCGCTATCTGGAGCTGTTTCTTTAATACATCGATCTGGATATTTTTTGGCGCTGTGTCCCGGTAATAATCCAGACCAATTTCTCCAATCACAACCACTTTTGGATGGGAAGCCAAAGATTCTAACTCCCCGGCTGAATCCGAATTCCAGGTTTGAGAGCTGTTTGGATGCACACCCACTGCGGCATACAGCATCTCATAAGTATCCACCAGCCTCAGCACTTCCCGGCTTGTTTCCAGATCAATAGCCGGAACCAGGATGCGCTTGATACCGGTCGCCTCCGCGCGGGATAACACATCCAGTAAATCATCCTGGTAGGTTTTAAAATTCAAATGGCAATGGGTATCTGTCAGGGTCACATGTCCCCATCATCAATTCCAGCTATCTTCAGTCCATCCTGCAGAATAGCCTTCACACGATCCGGGTAAGTTGTCTCGCAATAAACCCTGATAATCGGTTCGGTTCCGGAAAACCGGATTAACAACCAGCCGCCATCTTCCAATACAAATTTGTACCCATCAACAGTTACCAAATCGGTTACCTTTAACCCGCCGATTGTATCCGGATCCGCAGTTTCAATTCTATGGATCTTATCTGCCCGATCTCCCTTAAAGGGAGTGTCTATCCGATCGTAATAATGAGCGCCTACTTTATCAAATAAAACCTCCACTAATTCAGATGGTTTTTTGTTCATCTTTACCATAAAATCAAGGAAATAAAGGCCGGCCAGAATTCCGTCACGCTCCGGCACATTTCCTTTAAAGGCATACCCGCCGGATTCTTCACCGCCGATCATAGCGTCAGTTTCAATCATTTTCGGTGCAACATACTTAAATCCAACACCGGTATTATAGACCGGGACATCGTATATCTTGCCTAATTTTTCCAGCATTGTGGTTGTGGAGAGAGTTTTTACAATCGGCCCCCGCATTTCGCGGATTTCCAAGAGGTAATATGCCATTAAAGCATACACCCTCAGCTGATTGACAAATTGACCTTTCTCGTCTCCAATGCCAAGCCTGTCAGCATCCCCATCATTAATAAGCAATACATCTGCTTTATGTTCCAGGGTAGCTTTTAAACCAACATCCACGTTGGGGGGTATTGGTTCCGGGCGGGTCATTTCCGGGAAGTTCGGATTCCGGTCCTGGTGAATTTCAAAGACCTCAGTTGCTCCACCTCCGATCAGTTTGGGAAACCATCCTGCGCCATTTCCCCACATCGGATCTACCATCACCCGTAAACCAGCATCTTTAATTGGCTGCAGGTCAATCAGGGTTTCTATGTGAGTGATGTAAGCAGGTGCAGCATCAAACATCACGATAGCTCCGGCATCAATGGCATCTTTTAGCGGAGTCCGTTTAACCTCATCTTCACTCTCTGGAATATTCGATTCAATCCTGATCAGGCCCTCTGGATCAATCGCCCCGCCATTTTCATCCCGTACTTTAAAACCGTTATCGGTATATGGATTATGGGAGGCTGTAATATTGATCGCAGCGGCTGCTTTTTTATCAACCACGGCATAGGATATGACCGGAGTCGGCGTTGGGCCAGCGGTCAGGTACACTTTAAATCCATTGCCTGCCAATACTTCAGCGGCTGCAGCCGCGAATTGTTCAGCCTGGTACCTGCGGTCATGACCCACAACCACCCAGCGATCCTGAAAACCCTGCTCTGCCAGGTAGGACGCAAATCCCTGTGTACAGCGGCGGACATTTGCAAAAGTATAATTTTCTCCAACATGACCCCGCCAGCCATCTGTTCCAAACTTGATCTGCTGCGACATACATCCTCCCGATTAATTATAGAAACCTAAGCCAAGTTATTATAACAAAGAGCGCAAATATTAGGGCAGGAACTTGGCCCGATGTGGTTCATGTTTGCAAATTAATTCAATCCAACTCAGTAATCAGAGGGAAATTCTAGTGTTGCTTGTTTTTATCCCTGGGGTTAACTGCCCCCAAACAAAAAAACCATTAGTTGGGGACACGAATTAATAAATCCTCATGCTATACTTTGAATATGGA
>Ga0255420_10379_pt1 | contig 10159 bp, 4 predicted proteins | sample ANMaggSeSYBR02I3_FD_182630 | JGI IMG/M metagenome (GOLD analysis project Ga0255420, IMG submission 182630) | Sediment cell enrichment communities from methane seep in Santa Monica Basin, California, United Staets - ANME aggregate JGI... | ecosystem: Environmental > Aquatic > Marine > Cold seeps >...
TGTTATTAGCAGCATCTAATAACTCTCCGGCCAATTTTTTATCCATGCTCTTTTCAGGTCTTTTGCGTGCAAAACTTATAATCCATCTAATACCCAAAGCGGTCCGACGGGATGGTCTGATTTCTGTAGGTACCTGATAAGTTGAGCCACCTACACGTCGCGACTTAACTTCAATTATCGGCCTGACATTATCAATTGCCTTTTCAAAAATCTTGACTGGGAATTCATTTGTCTTTTTTTCAATGATATCCAAGGCATCGTACAACATTCTCTCAGCTACGCTCTTCTTTCCATCCAGCATCATAGATTTTATGAATTTTGATATGAGCTTATTGCTATACTTGGAATCAGGTATAGTTATTCTCTCAGGCACTTCTCTTCTTCTTGGCATATCTACACCATATTATTAAATTATTTAGGCTTCTTTGCACCGTATTTTGATCTTCCCTGCTTACGGTCCTCTACCCCCAGTGTATCAAGAATACCCCTTACAATATGATACCTTACACCTGGCAAATCCTTTACACGACCTCCGCGAACCAGAACTACCGAATGTTCCTGAAGATTATGCCCAATGCCGGGGATATAAGCTGTAACCTCTGCCCCGGTAGTAAGCCTGACCCTTGCAACTTTACGCAAAGCAGAATTGGGCTTTTTGGGTGTTGAAGTATATACGCGTGTACACACTCCCCTCTTTTGTGGAGCTCCCTTTAGAGCCGGTGTATTGGTCTTCTTTTTAATTCGCTTTCTGCCTTTTCTAACTAACTGGTTAATGGTCGGCATATTCTTCCTTATAATAGTATCTGTAAACGTAATTCACGTGTTGACAAAAAAGAATTTATTTATCCGCATGGAACAAAATTGTCAAGCTTTTTATGTAAAAAATTTAGAGCCTGTCTGAAAATTATCTCCGTAGCAAAAAAGTGTAAAAGTGAGACAAAATTTCAGGCAGACACTTAATTCGGGACAACTTCGGCATCACTGTATAAAGGCAACCCTGTACCTGCTGGGATAAGTCTGCCCATAATAACATTTTCCTTAAGCCCCAAAAGATAATCTTCTTTCCCTGCAATACTCGCATCTGTGAGGACTTTCGTTGTCTCTTGAAACGAAGCGGCAGAAATAAAACTTTCGGTACCGAGAGAAGCCCTGGTAATTCCAGAAATAAGCGATTCCGCCACAGCAGGTTTTCCACCTTTCTCAACCACCTCTTTGTTAGCATCTTCAAATCTTATTTTATCTACCTGCTCCTCATAAATAAACTCAGTATCACCGGTTTCAATGATCTTAACACGCCTCATCATCTGCCTTACGATTACCTCAATATGCTTGTCATTTATCCTCACACCTTGCAAACGGTATACTTCCTGAACTTCATCAACTATATAGCGAGCTAATGCAATATCTCCCTTGATATTCAATATATCCTGGGGTATCGCTGAACCACCAATCATAGGTTCGCCTGCCCTTACATAATCTCCTTCATAAACATTTATGTGCTTGCCCTGTGAAATCAGATATTCCTTCTTTTCACCAACATCAACAGGAGTAACCGTTATTTTCTGCTTACCTTTTTTTGTTGCCTTGGAAATTGAAACATATCCATCAATTTCACTCAACACAGCTATTTCTTTTGGCTTGCGAACCTCAAAAAGTTCAGCAACCCTTGGAAGACCGCCGGTAATATCCTTGGTCTTGGTAGTTGCACGCGGAAGCTTTGCAATAACGCCGCCGGCATGGACATGATCACCTTCTTCAACAAGCAGAATAGCTCCCAATGGAAGCGCGTATCGCGCTGGCCCCTTTGAGCCTGGAAGTATAGCTGTTTTTCCATGTTTGTCTTTTATAGAAATTCTTGGACGTTCATCAATACTCTTTGATTCAATTATAGTGCGACTTGACTTTCCAGTTGCCGAATCAACCTTCTCCTGCATTGTTTTGCCGGATATGATATCTCCGAATTTTACGATTCCATCAATCTCTGTAATAATTGGTGTCATAAATGGATCCCACGTCGCTAAAAGATCTCCGGCTTTAACTTTTTGACCGTCTTTAACTTCAATGTGAGCGCCATAGATAACGGGAAACCGTTCTCGCTCTCGTCCGGCTTCACCAATAATGGCTATTTCACCGCCACGCCGATTCATAACAACAAATTCTTTATCAGCATTTTCTACTGTATTCAGATCAATAAAACTTACAGTCCCATCTACTCGAACTCTGATATCAGCCTGTTCAACTCTCCGGCTTGCTGTTCCACCAATATGAAATGTACGCATTGTAAGCTGAGTTCCAGGTTCACCAATAGATTGAGCTGCTAAAATGCCGACAGCCTGGCCAATTTCAACCATTGCGCCATGTGAAAGATCGCGGCCATAGCACTTGGCACAAATACCATGTTTTGCCTTGCACGTAAGAACGGATCTGATTTTGACGATAGTCACACCCGCTTCTTCAATCTTTTCTACAGCCTCCTCATCTATATCTCCTCCAGCTTTTACAAGCACTTCATCTGTGAAGGGATCAAGTATATCTTCCGATACAACACGTCCTAAAATACGCTCTCCCAAACGCTGGATAATTTCTCCGCCCTCCACAAGAGATTCAACCTCAACGCCCATCATTGTTCCACAGTCCATTTCCATAATCACACAGTCCTGAGCAACATCAGCAAGTCGCCGGGTAAGATATCCTGAATTCGCTGTCTTTAATGCAGTGTCAGCAAGGCCTTTTCTCGCACCATGGGTCGAAATAAAATATTGAAGTACTGAAAGGCCCTCTCTGAAATTAGCAGTTATTGGAGTTTCTATGATTTCTCCTGATGGCTTTGCCATAAGACCACGCATACCCGCAAGCTGGCGCATCTGGTCTTTGCTGCCCCTGGCGCCTGAATCCGCCATCATATAAATTGGATTAAAACTTTCTCTTAAAACAGGCTTTTTTTTCTCGTCAAGAACAGTTTTGCCTTCTTTATTAACTACTGGAACCATTTTCATGGATTCCATCATCTCATCAGCAACATCGTCAGTTGCTTTTGCCCATATATCAACGACTTTATTGTATTTTTCACCTCGAGTAATAAGGCCCTCGGTATATTGTCTGCTTATCTCAGCAACCTGTTTTTCAGCCCTCTTCAGAATTTCCCATTTTGCAGAAGGAATTATCATGGCATCAATTGAAATAGATAAGCCTCCTTCTGTTGAATATTTGTAACCGATATCCTTCAACCTGTCGGAAAGTATAACAGTAGCTTTTGACCCTAAATTCCTGTAAGCATAATCAACAAATTCACGTAGAGCTTTTTTATCCATTACTTTGTTGGCCGAATCAAAAGATATCTCGGACTGCTTTTCTATAATTTCAAAAATATGATATGCGTCATCAGAATAAATTATATTGCTGATCTCCCCCTGCTTATGAGAAAATATTGTATTAACATCTTCATCTTTTGCCTGATATATCCTCTTGAACTCATCCTTTCTAAGCAAACCAAGAACACCTTCATTCTTTTTGTCGAGGCTCTGTGAATATTGATGTACCATATCAACAAAGCTTGCGCCTTTTTGCAGCTTATCATAAACAGCTTGAGCCTCTTCTTCTGAAGTAACCATAATCTGACGCATTAACACAATGTTATCCTTAGGAAGGATTTCCCAAAGCAGAATACGTCCAACGGTCGTGTCAAATCTCTTTTTATTAATACGAACAGTAATTTTAGCATGGAGATCAACGGCACCTGCATCGTATGCGGAGCGGACTTCTTCCGGGCCGGCAAATTTCGTTCCTTCTCCTCTGGCTTCTTCAACCGCTCTTGTCATGTAATATATACCAAGAACTATATCCTGGCTAGGTACAATAATTGGACTCCCATTTGCAGGGGAAAGGATATTGTTGCTCGAAAGCATTAATATCCTGGACTCTATCTGGGCTTCGACAGAAAGGGGAATATGTACAGCCATTTGATCACCATCAAAGTCAGCATTAAATGCCGTACAAACAAGAGGATGAAGCTGTATGGCTTTGCCTTCAATAAGAATAGGCTCGAATGCCTGAATACCGAGACGATGGAGTGTAGGAGCACGGTTTAACATTACAGGATACTCTTTTACCACTTCATCCAGCGCATCCCAGACATCCGGGGTTCCTTTTTCTACCATCTTCTTGGCGCTTTTTACAGTAGAAACAAGTCCTTTCCGCTCAAGGCGATAATAAACAAAAGGCTTGAACAATTCCAAAGCCATTTTCTTTGGCAAACCACACTGGTGGAGCCTAAGATCCGGTCCAACGGTAATAACAGTACGACCGGAATAATCCACTCTTTTACCAAGGAGGTTCTGGCGAAAACGTCCCTGCTTGCCCTTCAACGTATCACTTAATGATTTTAAAGGTCTCTTGTTGGTTCCGGTAATAACTCTGCCATGCCGGCCGTTATCAAAAAGAACATCAACTGATTCCTGCAACATTCTTTTCTCATTACGAACAATGATATCAGGTGCATTTAAGTCTATAAGTCGTTTTAACCGGTTATTACGGTTAATTACTCTACGATACAGATCGTTTAGATCGGATGTGGCGAACCTGCCGCCTTCCAGAGGAACCAATGGGCGCAAATCAGGGGGAAGAACAGGAATAACATCCATAATCATCCATACCGGATTTAATCCGCTACGTCTGAAAGCATTTACTATCTTTAGTCGTTTAGATAGTTTTTGGCGCTTTGCAACTGAGCCTGTTGAACTAATCTCCTCTCTAAGTTCTTTGTATAAAGCATCAAGATCAATGCTCTCAAGTATTTTTTTAACTGCTTCGGCTCCTATCCCGGCTTCAAACTTTTCACCATATACCTCACGCGCTTCGTAATATTTATCATCTGATAGAAGCTGACCTAGGCTAAGACCGGTATCCTTGGGATCAATTACGATATAACTATCAAAATATAATACTTTTTCAATATTTTTCAGAGTCATATCAAGCAAGTTGCCAAGCTTGCTTGGAAGGCTTTTCAAAAACCATATATGGGCACAAGGTGTAGCGAGTTGTATATGCGCCATCCTTTCCCTTCTGACCTTTGACTGAATAACCTCAACTCCGCATTTTTCACAAATAACTCCCCTGTGCTTCATACGCTTGTACTTACCACAATTGCACTCATAGTCCTTTGTAGGACCAAAAATTTTGGCGCAAAACAGTCCGTCTCGTTCTGGTTTGAAGGTTCGATAGTTGATTGTCTCCGGCTTTTTAATCTCCCCATGCGACCACTTTAGAATCTGCTCAGGCGATGCCAATCCAATCTTTATACCTTTATAACGCCTTGGATCCATAGGTTTGGCGAAGAAATCATATAGAGTTTCCATTTTACTCCCTTCCATAATTTTCGATCGTTAATCCTTCTCCATGAGGGTTATATCAAGACCCAAACTCTGCAACTCCTTTGTCAGAACCTTGAAAGACTCAGGTATGCCCGGTTCAAGCACGTTTTGACCTTTTACAATCTTTTCATACATACGTGTCCTTCCAGCCATATCATCTGACTTTACCGTTATAAACTCTTGCAGAGCATTAGCTGCTCCATAAGCCTCCATAGCCCAAACTTCCATCTCCCCAAGACGCTGACCTCCAAACTGGGCCTTTCCTCCGAGAGGTTGCTGGGTTACAAGTGAATAAGGACCAATTGATCGAGCATGTATCTTATCATCAACAAGATGATGAAGCTTCAACATATACATTGTACCAACTGTAATTTTTCCTTTGAAAGGATCTCCTGTGCGCCCGTCATATAACGTAGTCTGTGCGGATGTACTAAGCCCTGCTTCAGACAGAAGAGTTTTGATTTCATCCTCACTGGCTCCATCAAAAACCGGAGTTGCCATGTGAACTCCTTCTCTATAATTATCTGCAAAATCATAAAGCTCTTTATCACCCATTTTATCGATCATGTCCTGATTTGATGAATCATTGAATATCCGCTTCATCTTGTCTCGCAGATCTTTAAACTTTTGCTCTTCAAGCAAAGTGTTAATCTGATCGCCAAGGCCTTTTGCAGCACAACCTAAATGAACTTCCAGAATTTGCCCTACGTTCATCCTCGAAGGCACACCCAAAGGATTAAGAACCATATCAACCGTCGTACCATCTTCAAAATAAGGCAGATCTTCCTGCGGAAGAATCCTGGAGACAACGCCCTTATTACCATGACGACCTGCCATTTTATCACCAACTGAAAGCTTACGCTTCATGGCCACATAAATCTTAACCATCTTAATTACACCCGGAAGAAGATCATCACCCTTTTCGTATCTGCTCATTTGCCGCTCAAACGCTGTTCTGCAACGCTCACGTTGTTCCCTGTATTGTGCAAGGACATCATGTACCTTTTCAGTCAGCGCGGAATCACTCAGAACAATTCCTTCAAGGTGAGCCACGGGAATTCCGGCAAGGATATTTGAATCAATTTTGCTGTCCTTTACGATCAATACTTTCTTGCCTTTTTTCAAGAGTGATTTGCATTTCTTGCCGACAAGCAACTTCTCTAATTGTTCACGAACAATATCTTCAATTACAAAAAGCTCATCATCCCTATCCTTTTTAAGAGCAGCCATCTCCTCATTTTCAATCAAACGCGTACGATCATCCTTATCAACGCCCCGCCTGGAAAATACTTTTGCATCTATTACTATACCTTCGACACCTGGTGGTACTCTCAACGAGGTATCTTTTACATCTGCCGCTTTTTCTCCAAAAATGGCTCGCAGAAGCTTTTCTTCAGGAGAAAACTGAGTCTCACCCTTTGGGGTGATTTTCCCTACCAGTATCTCCCCGGGGCCAACTTCAGCGCCAAGCCTGATGATTCCACTTTCATCCAGGTTTTTTAAAGCTTCTTCTCCGACGTTAGGTATATCCCGTGTAATATCTTCTTTCCCAAGCTTAGTATCTCTGGCTACTACATCAAATTCTTCAATGTGAATGGACGTATATATACCGTCCTTGACAAGCCTTTCGCTTACAAGGATTGAATCCTCAAAATTATAACCACCCCAGGGCATAAAAGCCACAGTTACATTTTTCCCGACAGCAAGTTCTCCTTTATTTGTAGCAGGGCCGTCCGCAATTATATCGCCGGCCTTAACTTTCTGGCCTTTCATCACAATAGGACGGTGATTAAAGCATGTATTTTGATTTGAACGTATAAATTTTGAAAGATTGTAAATCGTGACATTCTTTTCAAGACCTTGGCCATTGCCTTCATCCATCATATCATCCGGATCATGCCGCAACACTATACGTAAAGCATCAACATCAACAACAAAACCATCCTTCTTTGCAACTATTGTAACGCCTGAATCTTTTGCAACTACTCCCTCAATACCCGTACCTACCAATGGAGCTTCATTTACTAACAGGGGAACCGCCTGGCGCTGCATGTTTGATCCCATCAACGCTCTATTAGCATCATCATTTTCTAAAAATGGTATAAGAGAAGCCGAAACACTCACTAACTGGTTAGGAGAAACATCCATAAGTTCGATATCCTCCTTTTGAACCATCATAAACTCACCCGCCACCCGTGATGTTACAAGGGGATTAACATACTTCCCTTTACTATCGACAGGCGCATTAGCCTGAGCAATAGGATGTTCCCTCTCTTCAAAAGCGCTAAGGAACCTAATCTCATCAGTAGCGGTTGCATTCTTTATAACGTTGTACGGTGTCTCAATAAATCCAAATTCATTAACTCGCGCATAGGTGCTGAGTGAAACAATAAGGCCGATGTTGGGCCCTTCCGGAGTTTCAATAGGACATATACGGCCGTAATGTGATGGATGAACATCCCTAACCTCAAAACCCGCTCTTTCGCGGGTAAGTCCACCCGGTCCAAGGGCGCTGAGTCGTCGTTTATGTGTTGTTTCTGAAAGAGGATTAGCTTGATCCATAAACTGGCTTAACTGGCTGGTACCAAAAAATTCTTTAACAACAGCGGAAACCGGTTTTGGATTGACCAGGTCATGAGGCATAAGAGCATCAACCTCCTGCAGGCTCATCCGCTCCTTAATGGAGCGCTCCATGCGAACAAGTCCAATTCGATACTGATTCTCGAGGAGCTCACCCACAGCTCGCACCCTTCTATTCCCGAGATGATCGATGTCATCAACAACTCCTTGTGTATCTTTAAGTTTTACAAGGGTTTTTGCTGTTAGAAGTATATCCTCTTTTCTGAGAACATTTAAATCAATCGGAGCGTCAATCCCAAGTCGCAAGTTAATTTTCAAACGCCCCACTTTAGAAAGGTCATAATATGTTGACCTGAAAAACAGGTTGTCAACAAAATCCTGGGCGACCTCAGGTGTAGCAGGATTCCCAGGCCTGAGTCTTTTATAAATTTCAATGAGTGCTTCTTCTTTTCTTTCAACCTTGTCCAGTAAAAGTGTCTTGCTAATAGAATCACTGCTGGATATACCATCAATAAAAAGTACATCAAATTCAGTTATGCCAACGTCGCTTAACTTTGAAAGTGCCTCATCATCAACCACTTCGTTGGACTTTACGATAGGCTTTTCGCTCTTTGGATCGTTTATTGTATATGCAAATACTTTACCTAAAATATCTTCAACATTTAAAGGTATCAATTCCATGTCGGCGGATTTCAGCCTGCGGATTGAGGTTTTAGTAAACATACGCCCTTTTTTGACAATAACTTCATCTTGTTTGGGAGCTTTAATATCCCTGCTTGCACGCTGTCCAACAAGGAAATTCTCATTGAATCTCTTGTAAAAATGTTTCCTGCTGACAACTATTTTTTCAGTTTCATAGAAATAGTTCAGCAGGTCTTCTGTTGTATATCCAAATGCCTTGAAAAGAATCGTAACAGGGAACTTTCGTCTTCTATCGATCCTGATATAAACGATATCTTTAGGATCTATCTCCAAATCTATCCATGAGCCTCGCACCGGAATGATTCTGGAAGTGTATATAATCTTGCCGCTTGAATGAGTCTTTCCCTTGTCGTGATCGAAAAATACCCCGGATGAGCGGTGGAGCTGACTAACAACAACCCGTTCCGTCCCATTTATTATAAAGGTGCCTTTTTCGGTCATCATGGGAATAGTTCCAAAGTAAATTTCCTGTTCCTTTATATCCCGAATATTGGAAACTCCCGTATCTCTATCTAAATCGTACACTACGAGTCTGACCGTGATACGAACAGGTATCTCATATGTCATGCCTCTGTGTATACACTCCTTAACTCCGTGCTTAATCTCACCGAATCTGTATGATACAAACTCAAGGGAAGCACTTCCGGTAAAATCTTTTATCGGAAAAACAGACCTGAATACTGCCTGAAGCCCGATATCCTTACGTTTTTCCGGAGAAATATCCATTTGTAAAAAACGATTAAAGGATTCTCTTTGCACCCCAATAAGATCCGGTATTTCAACAATTTTTCTTATCTTGCCGAAGTTTTTCCTTATACGCTTTGTTGCCAAAGGCTTTTCCGACATAGTATCTCCAATATTAAATTAGCGCCCTTCGGGCGAGCTGTTAAGCTATTAAGCTATTGAGCTTATCAGCTAAGAGCTATGAACCATTTTGGTCCGTCGCAGTAATTTATTTACCACAACGGACCGCTAATGCGCCGACGATCAAAGACTATCCGTTTTTATTACTTTAACTCGACCTGGGCTCCAGCTTCCTCAAGCTGGGCTTTTATCTTTTCAGCATCCTCTTTAGCTATTCCTTCTTTAACGGGCTTTGGAACATTATCCACTAAAACTTTGGCATCCTTGAGACCGAGACCGGTAATTGCTCTGACCTCTTTGATAACCTGAATCTTCTTGTCGCCAAAAGCTGTAAGGATAACATCATATTCTGTCTTTTCCTCTGCTTGAGCACCACCGGCTTCACCAGCAGAAGCGGCAGCCATCATTGCAACAGGAGCGGCCGCAGAAACACCGAATTTCTCCTCCATTTCCTTAACCAGTTCAGACAGCTCAAGCACTGACATATTTGCTATAAACTCAATTACATCTTCTTTGGTAATATCCGCCATTTATCTTTCCTCCAGTTTTTCTTTCAAAATTATCTCTACGGGCACGGCGCGCCGTGCCCCTACTATTTTCTTTATGCGGCCTCTTTCTGTTCCTTTACTGCATTCAAAACATTC
>Ga0255420_10381_pt1 | contig 10146 bp, 6 predicted proteins | sample ANMaggSeSYBR02I3_FD_182630 | JGI IMG/M metagenome (GOLD analysis project Ga0255420, IMG submission 182630) | Sediment cell enrichment communities from methane seep in Santa Monica Basin, California, United Staets - ANME aggregate JGI... | ecosystem: Environmental > Aquatic > Marine > Cold seeps >...
GGTGACAGTTAAGTTGCCATCCGTGGTGCAGGCATCTGAGATAGCTGGGGTGCCAGTAAGGGATTCGATACCTGCAACGGTGGTCTCCGCAACAGGAGCATCGCCCGCAACACAACCCTCTAAGGTCGTGCCGGTGATCGAACCGGTGATCGTAGGATCGGTCGTGTCCTCTACATGGATCGTATGGATAATGTCAGCGCTGTTATTCCCTTCCTCATCGGTAACGGTATAGGTGCGTGTGATAACAATCGGACAGGTGCCCAAAGGAACATCGCTGGAGCTGACAGTCATATCCGCATCAGCCGAGCAGTTATCATCGACAAGTAGATCGCCCGTCAGACCCTCAAGGCCAGCTACAGTCGTCTCGGCTGCTGGCGCATCGCCCACAACACAGCCCTCTACGGTCGTCAGAGTGATAGAGCCCGTAAAGGTTGGAGGAAAAACATCTTCGCCTGGCCCGCACTGGCCTTTCAGGATTATTTGTGCAAAAAGAAGTAACCCAAGCAGGAAAACCGACCTGATCAAAAAGACAGATTTACGAGTTAGGAACACCTCTCCCGTGCCATGTATGGATGGCAAAGGTTTAAGGCTAGTTTTTTTTATACCCGTTTGTACGGAGATCACCTTGTTATAAAAAAGTTATATCCAGATACATACAAGTACCCGGATTCAATGAATTCAACACGACTTACTGTAAGACGCAATTTAGTTGAGTTTCGTTGCTTATACGCAATATATATAGGTATGTTACCCGAATCTAGACAAATAAAACGGTATATTCGAATTACTAGTTGTGGAAAAAATCATGAAGAACCTCAAGTGAGCGAATATCTCCCATCCCTTCCACATGCAGTTTGTAATATCTGATTAGTTTATCCAGCACAATTTTTCTTTGTGTACTGTTAAAGTCTGAATTCTTAATACCCTGGTAATCATAACTAATATATCGGCTCCAAAGGCCACTGGTGGTTTCATCCAGCTGGATTTCAGGATCGGCCAGGAACGACTTGAACTGACCACTTGCCAGGTCAAAATAGTTATTTCCGTTTCCATGGTTATTTTGTGGATAAAAACCCAGGAACCTGGATAGCTGGAACAAAAAAATAATATGAAAATCCGGAGAAGGATCCCCGAGTGCATCCAGGTACTTGATGGTATTGATCAGGAAATGAGCCAGCATGGGGTTGGGCTCTTCCTCCCTTACAACCCGGTACAATACCTCTGCAATAAAAATGGCCTGGGTGCTTTTTGTAATATCATATGGAAGGGAGTTAAGTGGCGTGGCCCTGGAAACCTCCTTCACAAGTTGCATTGCTCTGGAATCTTTATGATAAACTTCAAAATCGAGGATGAACAAGGGCTGAAACAGATTAGAACGGTTCTGTTTCCTGGATCCCCTCACACCTTTGATCATGTAGGATTGCCTGCCATATTGCTCTGAATAGCAGTGCACCACCAGACTTGACTCACCATACCGGGTGGTATGCAGCACAATGCCTCTGGTCTTGCGGATCATTGTTAATGGATAAATAACAGTTTGGTGACGTGTGAAAGGGTACCGTTTGCATTGGAAAGATAGATCATATACACCCCGGTAGCAACCCGTTCGCCCCTGAAATAGGTACCATCCCAGAGGGCCTGTCCTCCCAGCGACTCGGTCTCATACACCAGGTTGCCACTTATATCTACGATTTTGACGGTGGTCTTCTCAACCAGGCCCTTGATGGCTACAGGACCCTGGTATGTTTCACGCACAGGATTCGGGTAAACCACAACATTGTCATACACCGTGCTTCCGCTAAGTGCATCACCCTTATAGGAGATAATTCCTATATCTGTTCCGAAAAACACCTCCCCCGACACACCATCAATGCAGATATCAGTAATGTTGTCTGACAGAAGCGGACTGTTGCCGGCATTGAATTTCTCAATCTGGTCCAGACCGTCGTCCGAAACCAGGTAAACACCACCTCCGGATGTCCCCAGCCACTTCCGGTTGGCTCCGTCCACTTCGATGGCCGTGACAACCTGGGATCCCAGCAATGGATCTCCCCACTGGGTTCCATCATTCCTGGGAATAATAATCTCCTGAGCATACACAGATCCTTCGCTGAACAGCCGGTACGGACTGTATATCACCAGGATACCCTGGTTGGTACCCAACCATAAGTTCCCGTTCCGGTCCTCAGCAAATGAACGCACATCATTGGTGATGACCTTTCCGTATTCGTCCACCACGCTTACCCGCTCATATATATCATCGGATGTGTCATCAATGGTGCCGTTATCGTCCATGGCAAACAGTCCGTTCCCCCGGGGTATGATCGCCCATTTATGGCCCGATTGTGTAACAAGCATACTTCCAAGTGCATTAAAACCGGTGATCAGGTTATCGGCCCGGAAACTCTTCCAGGTACCATCTGATTTCAGGACAGAAACAGGCTCCGAAACGCCGGTATTGGTCATCCATAAATTACCCAGTGCATCATAGGTAACGCCGCCGATCCTGATAAAATCGCCTCCCGGGATTATACTTCGAAGTGAACTGTTGGTTTCTCCGTACTGGATGAGATCTTTTCCCTCGCTGAATTCAAGCAATCCATACCCCCATGAACCGGCAAATACATGCCCCGGGTCGGCCGGATCGACTGCCAGTGCAATCAGGTCCCGATAGTCCGTACCGGTGCGGTAATCCCATAGTTCATCCTGGAATGTTTCCAGTGTAGCCGAAAGAAAAAGATTGTTCCAGGATCCCGAAACTCCTCCCTGCACTGCATGGAGCACGCTACCGGAAGCAGCCATATCATAAACGTTTGAAGAATAAGGGCCGTTGGGAATAATGGACCATTTTTTTCCTCCCTGGTTGGTAACCAATCCTTCTCCGTAATCAGCGACCCATAAATCTCCGTTATCATCCAGTGATGCTGACAGGGGCTTACTTGTCTGCAACTGCTGTACCACAATCAATTCATCATTGATTACATTCACACCTATATCATCAACCATTGTCAGAAACTCACCCTGGTTGAGTATCTCATGACATTTTTTACCTGTAAAAGAGATGTAATCATTCCATGTATCTCCGGTGTTGTAATAGACCTTGTCCTGCTCCCCTGAAGGATCGGAATAGGAAGTAAAAAGGGTGGTCTCGTAATATGCAATGGTACTGAATACTCCGTTGGCATTGGGGATCCCGGTAATGGTCTCCCAGGAATTGAAATCCACCAGGAACGGATCCGATAGCTCTCCCCGCCGGATACCCTGATCTGTTGCTGCATAAATGTATGTACCGTCGAAAGTAACCTGGTTCACTTTCAATGCCTCTCCATTATCACCAATATAATAGGTCTCGCTGATTTCATTCTTCTCCAGGTTCAGCAATACGATCCCAAAACCGGTGGAGAGATATGCATTCTGATCAACGAAATAGATATCATATATGGACTTGTCACCGGGGATCTGTTTTTTCATAATGTCGGGAAGATTAAGGATCAACCCCTCCCTGATGATATCTATATTTGAATTCTGATAAGCCAGGATAAGGGTGGAAGATTCACCATTCCAACGCATAGCCGCTATACCATTATCGGATAATCCATCAATCTTGGATATTTTCTCAACCGAATTGTCTTCCAGATTATAGGAAAAAAGTCCACCCGTGGCTGAGCAAAATACATGGTCATCGGTAGCTTCAGTCAGGTTACAGTATTTATATGGAAGATGCGTTCTCCACTGACCCAGGGTGATCTGCCCCTTCAGGGGCTGTACCAGCAATGCCCCAAGGCAAATGATCATGTAAAGGAGTTTGTTCCGCATATATAATATGTTTCTTTAAATACGTAAATTCGAAGGACATATTACATCCCTTTCAGAAATTCTATGAGTTGATTCATTGCTCTTGCCCTGTGACTAATACGGTTTTTAAGCGATAGATCCATCAAAGCAAAGGTTACATCGTAACCCTCAGGTTTGAAAACCGGATCATACCCAAATCCTTTTGCACCCGAGGGTTCCAGGGTTATTTCCCCTTTCACCACACCTTCGAACCGGTACTCGGCACCATCCATTACCAGTGCAATCACGGTTCTGAATTGAGCCTCCCTGCCGCCAACACCCTCCATTTCCAAAAGCAATTTCCGGATATTCCCCGCTGCAGGTTCCATATCAGTAAACACAGGATGCCCGATTCTTGAATACCGGGCTGAATATACTCCCGGGGCTCCATTTAATGCATCTACCTCAAGGCCTGTATCATCGGCAAAACAATTCCGGTTAAATATATTGTAAATATACCAGGCTTTCTGAGATGCGTTTTCTTCCAGGGTTTCATGATCTTCAGGTATCTCTTCCGATACATCCAGGTCATCCAATCCCAGCAATACAAAATTGTCTCCCAGCATGGCGCTGATCTCTTCAAGTTTGTGCCTGTTATTGGTAGCAAAGATGAGTTCCACATTTCTATTCATATTCGGAAGGATGTTGGCTGAGTTGCCTTATAATTTTACGAAGCAAAGAAATTCAGCAACAAAGACAATATCGAGACCGTCTATTGAGTGATGTTTTTGAGGGATATTACATCTATCGAAAGGATGTTGGATGAGTTGCCTAAGCGAATACGAAGCATGCGGTTCAGCAACGAAAACAATATCCTGGAGATAAAATAAAACTAATTGCCCCCGGCGGCCCTGAATCCTCCGGCAATTTTTGCAGGTTTGGGATTCATACACATGACAGACAAATTTTCCGGATTGGCAAGGAGATACTGCTCAGGAGCACCTATTAAATAGTCTACCCACCTGATATCACGGGTGGCCATGACCAGTATGAGATCTGCCTGGTGCTCCTTGGCAAAAGAAACGATCTCTTTTTTGAAACTTTGTTTCCCCGATGATGTCACTATCTCATACTCAACATCATGCCCTTTAAGGAACGATTCGATATACCTGATATTCGAGAGGGTCTTTCTCCTGAAACCTTTATCTTTTGCCCTGGATTTCAGAATGATGAACTTCGCTCCAAAATTCCTGGCCAGGTAATAGATCCAGTTTGCTTTCTCTTTGTTTTCCCGTTTGAAATCAATGGGAAGCAATATGGTATCGATCTTATCCTTGACCGGTTTGCCCTGGACAACAAGAAACGGAATGCGTGAAGATACCACCACTTTCAGCGCTCTACTGCCAAATAATTTTTGGGCCCCTTTCATCCCATGGGTCCCCATGATGATCATCTCTGCTTTCATCTCCTTGGCGGCATTCCCAATGGCCTTGAAAATACTTCCAACCACCACTTCAACATGGGGCTTTTTTCCATATTCCTTTCCAAGTTTTACAGCTGAGACGTCAAGTTCGGCCTTTTTTGACTCAATATCCCTCTTCTCCGAAACAATATGTAAAAGAAGAATCTCCCTGTTCAGGAACTTAGAAATATATACAGCATGCTGAAAAGCGTTCTCAGTCACCTGTGAGAAGTCCCACGGTACGATAATTGGCCTTTCTAACTTTTCCATAAAATATTTTTATATTTTTGATATTATCTATGTTGCGGCGGCTACACCGATTCACAAGTTATGAATTTATTTTTCAAGTCATATAAAAATTGCTTGATTTTTTTTCTCCTCATGACTTGGGAACCCGGCTTCAGAAGCGGAATGGCGCAAGAATCGGACCTCTATCACACACCCTGGATCCAGGAAATAAAATTACCCTCCCAATACAATGATATTCCTCATGAATCTTTCTTCCTGGACGACCTTGGTCACCTTTTCATTGGAAAAGAAAATGGGCTTACCATCGTTAATGGAAACAGATCCATTCATCTTCATCTGGATGGACCCGTTTATGTAACCTCTTTCAGGTCAGACACGCTTTATTATACCTCAGAGAACGATGTGGGATATCTCGTTATGGATGAGAAGCTGGGATTTCATACGCAGTCTTTTAAAAACTGGATTCCTTCGCGTCTTCGCACCTTTATCCCATCAGGGCTTGTCTTTTTGGAGAACAACCTTTTCATGAACACTGACCAGGGAGTATACTGCCTGGCAGATGGCCATGCTGAATTCTTTTCATTTCAAATGGCTGAGACCAATTTTTACAAGGTTGGAGATGAACTATTTCTTACCGTAGACGGTGAAGGGATTATGAAGTGGTCAGGTGACCGGTTTCTGAAGCTGGTAAGCCAGGAGCAAACCGGAGGTGATCCAGTCATATTGGTAAGGACAAAAGAAAACAGCTTGCAGATTCTTACTTCCACAGGCTCTGTATTCTATAAGGCTCACCCGGATTCTTCTCTAATACAGGTGGCCTCATCTCCTGCCATGACCAGGATCACATTCATCGATCATATCACTAAGGACCTGGTCCTGGTAAATACACTTGACACCGGGTTGTCTATCCACAACCATGAAGGCCGGCGGATCAATATACTTGGAAATAAAGGAGGGCTGCCGGACCGGGATATTCGGCAGGTATATGTAAGCGAAGATCATGAGATCTGGATACTGGGGCCCCATTCGCTTCATAAGATTACTTATCCCTCTTCACTCAACGTTTTGGAGTTCAACCCTTCTGAACCAGGCAGGATATTGACTTCATTGATTATGGACCAACGTATAATACTGGGATCAAGCCATGGCGTTTTCAGTGCCGAACGGGATAATACCCTGACTGATCAATGGCAACTAAAAGGGCTAATTCCTGGTGAACGGGAATCGATACACCTGCTGGCCTCAGCCGGCGATCAGCTTTTTGCAGCTGGTTCGAGATTTCTCTATTCAATTGACGAAGGTAAAACTCAAATCCTGGATGAAGGCAGGTTTACAGGCATCCTCGCAATGAATAAAAACTCGCTTGTTGCATCCAGCGAAAATGGTATCATCCTCTGCAACCGGACTGATCAGGGCTGGAAGGTTTCCAGTATTGATCCTTATTTATCATCTTCCCATTCCTTTGTAAAACATAATGCAAGTGTATTCTTCCTCTGTGGGAATGGGATCTACAGGTTTTCACGTAACCTGGATCGTGCAGTTTCCATCCCCTTCCATATGGATGAACTGCTGTTCAGATTGATCCTGATTGATCGGGAGCTCTACCTGGTTGGTATCAACCGGGTATACCGGTATGTTGAGGATAATGAGACCTTTTTACCGTTGCCCTGGGATCATAAGGCCGAAGTTCTTTCCGGTTCTGATGTGATTTATTCTCATAATACCGGCGATTACTGGATCGTTCAACACAATGGAAAATACCACTCAAAGGTGATCAACACCAGTACCCTGGAAAGATTTACCGATGAAACCAAATCCTTTCCTGTCCTTCAAAACCTGGGTGAGATTATTGACCTTACCATCATGGATAGCATTCTATTCATCACAGGAAAAGAGAAAGTATCGCTGTTTGATTTGCGGAAATTGAATTCCTATAATGGGGACGTCGCGCTTCGGATAGATAGAATGAAATGTGCCGAAACCGGTGAGCTGATCCTGGATCTTCCAACGTCTGCCAGCTGGTTCACCGAACAGGGTGAACTTATCCTACCCCATTCAAGCAATGATGTTGAGTTTTCCCTGGCCGGGCTTGAATTCCAGAGTGCTCCCGAACCGTTATTCAGGTACAGGCTGCTCCCCGAACAGGAGAACTGGTCAGGCTGGAGCAACAACAGGAAGATGATTTTTACCAGGTTGAGACCTGGAGAATACAAATTTGTGGCCCAGGCCAAAGATCTTTACGGCAGGATATCGGAACCGGCAGAATTGATGTTCTGTATCAAACCTCCATTTTACGCCACCTGGTATGCATACGTTTCCTATGGATTCCTGTTTCTGGTGGGATTATTCCTTTTTCAAAAATGGCGGTTACTGGATTACCAGAGGGCTGAAACGCGCGTATCACAGCGAATGCAAACCAAACTGGACGACCTGACTGTCGAAAAGGAAAAATCTGATAGATTGGTTGCGGATCTGCTACCGGAAAGAACTGCAACCCAGCTAAAAACGAAAGGGAAGTCCAAGTGGGATAAATATGAGAGGGCAACAGTTCTCTTTTCCGACATCCAGGGATTCACAAAGATTGCGGAGGAGATGAATCCGGAAGAGCTAATCGATGAACTGGATAAATTTTTCTTTCATTTCGACTCGGTGGTTGAAAAATATAACATCGAAAAGATCAAGACCATTGGAGATGCCTACATGGCTGCTGGTGGTATCCCCGAAAAGAACAGCACCAATCCGGTTGAAGTGGTTCTTGCCGCCCTGGAAATGCAAGTCTATATGCAACAACTGAAATCCGCCAAAACTGATATCTGGGACGTGCGGATCGGGATCCATACCGGACCGGTGATTGCCGGCGTGGTGGGACATAAAAAAGTCTCTTATGACATCTGGGGTGATACGGTAAATACAGCTTCCCGAATGGAATCTTCAGGCACAGCCGGAAAAGTAAACATTTCGGGGATCACTTATGGAATGGTGAAGGATTACTTCATCTGCGAATACAGGGGTAAACTTCCCGTCAAATACAAGGGAAACATCGATATGTATTATGTGAATGGTCTGCGTCCGGAATTATCGGTGGATCTGAAGGGCATTCCCAATAGAAGGTTTTTCACAAAGCTGCAGCTACTCAGGCTTGGGGATCTTGAAGTAAAAGTGTTTGAGGATATATTGACTGATCTGCCTCACTCACTCTATTTTCACAAGATAGAATATGCCCGGAAGATATACAACCAATCATTCCTGCTCTGTCGTGCCGAAGAGATCGAACAGGAAGAACGACTCCTGGTCCGGACTGCGGCACTGCTGCTATTTACCGGTCTTACCCAGTCATTTAATAACTTTGAAAACCGGTCTTCAGTCATTGCACGGGAAATCCTGCCGGATTTCAAGTACTCTGAAACCCAGGTTGACCAGATCTGCAACCTGATCATGGCCACCAAACAGCCTTTCAATCCACACAATCAATTGGAAAAGATTCTCATCGATGCAAAGATAGGAATAATTTGGATTATGCCGGAGACTTATGACTAATCAAGGATTTTAGTCCAACCGAAAGAGTCTTTTATATCACCGTTTTGGATACCGATGAGGGTTTCATACAACTTTGATATTACCGGACCTGGATTAATTCCATCCCCAAAGTTATAAGTGATATCCTTATCTGCATCAACCACTTTATGAATGGGCGTGATGACAGCGGCTGTTCCACAGGCACCGATTTCCTCGAATTCGGCAAGCTCCTCAACCGGTACCGGACGTTTTTCAACCTTCATGCCAAGGCTTTCAGCCAGTAACTGCAGACTCTTGTTGGTAATGGATGGCAGGATGGAAGGGGATTTTGGTGTGATGTACGTATTGTTTTTAATCCCGAAAAAATTGGCTGGTCCGCATTCGTCAATATATTTTTTCTCTTTGGCGTCCAGGTACATGGTAGTGGCAAAGCCCTTTTCATGTGCCTCAGATATAGAAGTCATGCTTGCGGCATAATTGCCTCCCACCTTCAGGTGGCCTGTTCCCAGGGGGGCCGCACGGTCATGATCCCTGCAAATCATCATGTTTACCGGCTTGAATCCTTCCTTGAAATAGGGTCCTACGGGCATTACAAATACCAGGAAAGTATATTCCTTAGCCGGCCTGACACCCACTTCTGGTCCGGTTCCAATAAGCAACGGACGGATGTAGAGTGAGGCACCTGTACCATAAGGGGGAATGAATTTTTTATTCAGAAGAACCACTTTCTCCACGGCCTCCATAAACAATTCTTCAGGTACTTCAGCCAGTAAAATGCCTTTTGCTGATTTAATCATTCGCCTGGCATTTTCATTATGACGGAAAAGCCTGATCCGCCCATCAGTCCCGGTAAATGCTTTCAATCCTTCAAAAGACTCCTGGCCGTAGTGAAGGCATGTAGCACCAATATGGATCGGAATATACTGGTCTGAAGATACCTCCAGTTCACTCCATTTTCCATCCCGAAAAACAGACCTGACATTGTAGTCAGTCTGCATAATATTAAAACCAAGGTTTCTCCAATCAAGCTCCATAACAATGACGATTAGCAGTTGAATAAGTCTTCAAAAGTAAACAATTCAACCCTGAGCGCCAATAAAGAAATGATGTTTTAGAATGATGTTTTAAATCCATCTTTCTTCTTC
>Ga0255420_10216_pt2 | contig 10136 bp, 6 predicted proteins | sample ANMaggSeSYBR02I3_FD_182630 | JGI IMG/M metagenome (GOLD analysis project Ga0255420, IMG submission 182630) | Sediment cell enrichment communities from methane seep in Santa Monica Basin, California, United Staets - ANME aggregate JGI... | ecosystem: Environmental > Aquatic > Marine > Cold seeps >...
AAGCAAATTTAAAAACAGTGAAACTGGCCAGTGCCGGATATTTAGACAATCTTCCTGAAAAAGGCAGTGAATCAGGGCATGCATTCAGAGACAGGAACCTTGAAGATGAAATATTAAAGATTTCTCAACAGCTCGGAATCGGAGCACAGTTTGGAGGGAAATACTTTTGCCTTGACGCACGGGTGATAAGGCTTCCGAGGCATGGCGCTTCCTGTCCTATAGGCATAGGCGTAAGCTGTAGTGCAGACCGGAATATAAAAGCTAAAATCACAAAAGAGGGTATTTACCTGGAAAAGCTTGAAACAGATCCGGCAAAATATCTGCCGGAACCTGAAGAAACAGCTGATGATGCTGTTCATATTGATTTAAACAAGCCCATGGATGAAATCCGGGCTGTCCTTAGCAGGTATCCGGTTGCCACACGTCTTTTGCTGTCAGGGAAAATCGTTGTGGGGCGGGATATCGCCCATGCCAAACTAAAAGAGCGCCTGGACAAAGGAGAAGACCTGCCTCAATATATCAAAGATCACATTATCTATTATGCCGGTCCGGCAAAAACTCCCAAAGGATATGCTTCCGGTTCGTTCGGTCCGACAACAGCAGGGCGCATGGATCCATATGTACCGATTTTCCAGGAACAGGGCGGCTCCATGGTCATGCTGGCTAAAGGAAACCGTTCAAAAGTTGTTACTCAATCATGTGAAAAACACGGAGGATTTTACCTTGGTTCCATCGGCGGGCCTGCTGCAAGACTGGGCAAAGAGTGCATTACAAATGTTGAAACCATTGAATATTCCGAACTGGGCATGGAAGCCATATTTATGATTACTGTAAAAGATTTTCCAGCATTTATCCTTGTGGATGACAAAGGTAACGATTTTTTTGAAAATCTCCTATGATAAAGCTTTTTTCCTTTACAAACCATATCTGTTGAAATAATTAAACTCCTTTGGTTCTATAAAATTAATTCCAAAGATTTTCAGGGCGAGACCTTTGTGTCTTTGTGGTTAAACCTGTTAAAAAAAATATCAATCAAACAATAAGGTAAACAACAAGGAGCAGTCCAATGGCAAAAAAAATGAAAACAATCGATGGAAATACAGCAGCGGCTTATGTGGGATATGCAATGAGTGATGCCGCCGCCATTTATCCGATTACACCTTCTTCAGGAATGGGAGAGATGTGCGATGAATGGGCAGCCGATGGCCTTAAAAACATATTCGGTCAAACAATGGTAGTGCGTCAGCTTCAGTCAGAAGCCGGCGCTGCAGCCGCCGTGCATGGCAGTCTTGCTGCAGGAGCCTTAACCACGACTTTCACGGCTTCCCAGGGTCTTCTTCTGATGATTCCAAACATGTACAAGATTTCAGGAGAAGTTCTGCCTGCTGTTTTTCATGTAACAGCCCGGTCGGTGGCAGGACATGCACTTTCTATTTTCGGCGATCATCAGGATGTAATGGCGGTTCGCCAGACAGGTTTTGCGCAAATTGCATCGGCCTCAATTCAGGAAATCATGGATCTGGGACTTGTTGCACATCTTTCGGCAATTGAAGCCAGCCTTCCTTTTATACATTTCTTTGATGGATTTCGTTCATCCCACGAAATTCAAAAAGTCGAAATGATAGAATATGACGACATGGCAAAGCTGGTAAACTGGGATGCGGTTAAAGCATTCCGTGCCAGAAGAGTAAGTCCGGAAAGACCGGAACTCAGAGGCACGGCTCAGAATCCCGATATCTATTTCCAGGGAATAGAAGCGGCAAATCCTTATTTTTTAAAGGTTCCGGGGATTGTTGAAGAAGCCATGAAAAAGGTCAGTGATTTGACCGGTCGCAAATATAACCTTTTTGATTATGTAGGTGCACCTGATGCACAAAATATTATCATTTCAATGGCTTCATCATGTGAAACTATAGAAGAGGTTGTAAATTATATGGTGGGACAAGGTGAAAAGGTCGGGCTGGTAAAGGTACGTTTGTACCGTCCTTTTTCTGCTGAGCATCTTTTTAAAGCAATTCCTTCCACGACAAAACGTATTACAGTCCTTGACAGAACAAAAGAAAGAGGAGCACCGGGCAACCCTCTGTATCTCGATGTATGTACGGCTTATTTCGAACGCAGCGAAGCGCCCTTAATAGTTAATGGACGTTATGGTCTAAGCTCTAAGGAGTTTAACCCGGGCATGGTTAAGGCGGTTTTTGACAACTTGAGCTCAGACAAACCAAGAAACCATTTTACGGTAGGTATCAATGACGATGTGACACATACATCTTTAGAAGTAGAAGAGGGTTTTGACGTTGCCCCGGAAGGAACGGTTCAGTGTAAATTCTGGGGTCTTGGCGCGGACGGAACCGTTGGGGCCAACAAGAGTGCTATCAAGATTATAGGCGACCATACCGATATGTATGCCCAGGGTTATTTTGCCTATGACTCCAAAAAATCAGGTGGTGTTACCATTTCCCATCTTAGATTTGGTAAAACCCAGATTAAATCAACATATCTTATTGATGCGGCAGACTATATTGCATGTCATAAATCGAGCTATGTTCATACTTACGATGTTCTCGAGGGAATCAAAGAAGGCGGAACCTTTGTGCTCAATTCGCATTGGACGGCTGATGACATGGAAAAAGAACTTCCCGCCCACATGCGCCGCACCCTGGTTAAAAAGAAGATTAAATTTTATAATATAGATGCAGTTAAGATTGCATCTGAGATCGGTCTGGGCGGCAGGATCAACATGATCATGCAAACAGCCTTTTTTAAACTTGCCAACGTAATTCCTGTAGAAGACGCTATTTCTTATCTCAAAGATCAGATTAAAAAGTTATTCGGTAAAAAGGGAGATAAGATCGTTAACATGAACTTTGCAGCAGTAGATAATACACTCGATAATCTTGTGGAAATAAAGTACCCCGAGTCCTGGGGCGATGCCGGTGATCAGTCTGTGAGCGCAAAGGATGAGCCGGAATTTGTTACAAATGTAATGCGTCCCATACTGGCCCAGCAGGGGGATAAGCTTCCGGTGAGCGCATTCAGGCCGGATGGTATCTTTCCTGTGGCCACCTCACAGTATGAAAAACGCGGTGTGGCAATTTTAGTTCCCGAATGGGTGATGGATAACTGCATTGAATGCAACCAGTGCGCAATGGTCTGCCCCCATGCAGCCATACGCCCGGTTATTTTAACAGACAAGGAATTGTCTGATGCACCAAAAGGGTTTGAAACCAAAAAAGCTATCGGCAAGGAGCTGAAAGGTTATCACTTCCGCATGCAGGTTAATACTTTAGACTGTCTTGGCTGCGGCAATTGTGCTGACATATGCCCGTCCAAAAAACCCGCTCTTGTGATGAAGCCCCTTGAAACTCAAACCCAGGTCCAGGTTCCGAATCATGAATATTCCGTCAAGCTTCCGGTACGAGACGATCTAATTAAGAGGACTTCGGTTAAGGGGAGCCAGTTTTACCAGCCGCTCCTTGAGTTCTCCGGTGCATGTGCAGGATGCGGAGAGACACCTTATGCAAAACTGCTTACACAGCTCTTTGGCGAGCGAATGGTGATAGGAAATGCAACAGGATGTTCTTCCATCTGGGGCGGATCAGCCCCGGCAATTCCATATTGTGTTAACAAGGACGGTTTCGGGCCCACATGGGGTAACTCCCTGTTCGAAGATCCGGCGGAATTTACCTACGGTATGTTGTTAGGGGCTCTTCAGCAACGCACAAAGCTGGCCGATATGATGCGAGAAGCCCTTAATTCCGATATCCCCCAGGACGTAAAGGATGCCATGTCCGGGTGGCTGGACAATATGAAAGATCCTGATGGATCAAGAAAATATGGAGACCAGCTTAAAGCTTTACTGCCCGGTTACAAGGATAATTCTCTTTTAAGTGAAATCAACGAAATGTCAAATCTCTTTACAAAAAAATCATACTGGATATTCTTAGGCGACGGCAGTGCCTATGATATTTCTTTTGGCGGCATTGACCATGTCATGGCTTCAGGGGAAGATATTAATGTGTTTATCTTTGATACAGAGGTCTATTCCAATACCGGCGGTCAGTCTTCAAAGGCAACCCCCACCGGTTCAGTTGCAAAGTTTGCAGCTTCGGGCAAGAAAACAGCCAAAAAAGATATGGGTACTATGATGATGAGTTACGGCTATGTATATGTGGCCAGCGTGTCAATGGGCTCCAGTAAGAAGCAGCTTATGAAAGCATTTGTTGAAGCCGAAGGCTACGATGGGCCGTCCATAATAATGGCATATGCACCCTGTATCAACCACGGAATCAAAAAGGGTATGGGCAAAAGCCAGGAAGAAATGAAATTGGCAGTTTCCTCAGGATACTGGCCCCTGTATCGTTATAATCCCGAATTGAAAGCACAGGGAAAAAATCCATTTATCCTTGATTGCAAAAAACCGGATGGAACTCTCCAGGAATTTTTAAGCGGAGAAGTAAGATATGCTTCCCTGGAAAAAACCTTTCCGGAAGAATCCAAGAAATTACGCGCCCGTATTGAAGAAGAACTTACGGAGCGTTATGAAGCCATGAAGGTAAAGGCAGCAGTAGAATAAGCTGGTAAGAGAGCCCCGCTTTCGTCGGGCTCTTCGACTGGTAAGAAAAAAAAGAATTACTGCCTGAATTTTGCTTGCAAAATTCAGGCAGTAATAAACTGATCTTGGCTTTTAAAGAAGCCGTCACTCCTGATTTTTTCACCTGTTCTTCTTTACGATTATTCTGCTTCCTTTGCGCCTCTTGCCATGGCAAAACCAGAGAATCCTCGAATCCTGATCAATCGACCAACTTTTTGGTAGATGATTCATTTTTATAAACAATTAACCCATCTTTGTAGCTTCAATTTTAAAATAGATGTAATATCAACAGGTTGTCTTTTTGAACCCATGTTGTTTGGCACTACAGATTTTACTTTTATGCAGATACTACCTTTTTAATTGTCCTGCCTGGATAATGAGACAACCCTAATGCGTCATAAATAACTTGCTGCCTTGGTTCTGGACGTGTGCTTTTTCTGATATGGACTGTCTCGCCATTTTGGCATTTCATTGATACTGTTATTCGATCCTGACCCTTTAACTGTTTTCTCAAATCAGACCAGCTCGAGTGAATGTTTATCATTTTGAGTTTGTATCTTATTGTATGAATTAAATGATAGGCCAGCAACGTTATAAACAGATGACCTGATACCCTTTTGGTTTTTTGATGAAAAACCGGGCGTAACCCAAGCTCGGATTTTAGACTGCGAAAAACAGCCTCCAGATCAGTCAGCATTGTGTATGTCCGCCAAAGAGTCGCTTCGTCCCACGTGTGCTGATTGGTGCGTAAACAATATACGCCGGGATGTGAATCTGTTGAATTTGGTGATTCCTTTAGTTCCCAAGTGATCCGAACAGCATTCCCTGTTTTATTATCTTTTTTGATGGGAATTCGATAATTCTTGGCTGCTCTGGAATATTTTTGTTTTAAACGTCCTAAACTTACAAGAACCTTGTCGTATTTCTTGACACAGCCCTTTTTATGCAAACCGGAATTTAGTTTATCCAAAGCTTCTTCAAAGCGGGTGGAAAAGCGATTATAAATGGCCCTTTCCTTGTCTTCGCGCCTTGTGGAATGACAATAAAGCTCAACCTCACCGGTTTTATCATTTATTTTCTTATAGGCTTTTACTGTACAATCTTTGTCAGTCTTGACCACCACAGCTTCTTTGTGTGAAAACTCCCGGTGACGCTTCCTGCTTACTACGAGATAATGGTATTGTTCTTTCTTCAACCAGTTAATATTGTCTTCGGTAGCAATACCGGCATCCATTACTATAGTCGGCTTTCTTTGTTTAAAAAGTTGCTGCTGTCTACTTTCAGTCTGTGGTGACCCTTTAAGCCCCCTGATCATCTCAGCAAGGGTCTGCGGTTCACTGGCATTACCTGCAAAGACATTGCTTCGTATAGGAAAGCCGCTGCTGTCAAGTACCAGGCCCAGCGTAACCAGAGGACAATCTGTTCGTTTTTCCTTGGAATGCCCATGAGCAGCCAAATTATTATACTTGCCGCTGCCTTCAAAATATGTATTGGTCAAATCATATAAAGTAATGGTTTCCTCAAATTGAAATATAGAACACTGACGCTCATAAAGATGGACTTCCAGCTCTTTTTTGTGCTTTAAAAGTATATCAGATGTTTGATACATTCTCGTCAATTTCATGTTTTCATAATCATACCCAATAAGTTCTCCCAGACCGGTATGATGCTGCAACCAGTAATGAGTAGAAAGCTCGCTGCCGGGCTCGATCATGCGACCGATTACCGTTCCTATTGCCGTGCATAGCTGGTGCTTATTCAGCCCCAATTCGAGTAACTTTTTGTCCAGTTTTAATTGCCGTAAAGCCTCATAGGCTACATGCTCAATACCTATACTGCGCGGCCTCATAAATTCCAACGTACTTATGTCGACATTGCGATAGTCCGTATCGCCGTCAATTCCGCTTCCCCGGTTTTTGGACTGGATGATTAATGCTGCATAACGCTGTGCCTCATCTTCCAAATCAGAAGCAGGAGGAAACAACTGCTTTTGGCCGCTTATGATTTCTCCGATACGACTGGCAAGATCGGGCCACGATTCTCTTGGGCAGGAAAAATTGGTGCCAAGGTTAAGTAATGTGTGCTGTCGAACACCCTTTGAAGTGCGAACAGATTCAACCAGTCGATATGTGTAATACGGCTTACCATCTTTGTGGCGATTGACAGTTGTTCTTCGGATATACATGCTTGTATATATTTCAAAGAGATGCGTCTAAGTCAACCCACAGCGGTCATTTTTTGGCACTACTTTTGATATTTTGCACCGCCATTTTCCGTAACTATTTAATTATACTATTATTATATTTTTATCTTTGGCGAAAAAAGGGCATTTTAGCATGTTTTTACCTTAAAACCTACAAAGATGGGTTAACCCGTGAGCTTTATTACTTGACTTCAAAAAAGATTTTATATATTTTACCGATCGGTAATATTGGCGAATTTAACCGCCTTTGCCTGAGAATATTTCCCGATCGGTAATAAGCCGCAATAAATTATATTTTTGGCCGATAAAATCCCGATCAGTAATAAAAATTTTATTCCCGTTCGGATAGGACAGTTATTCAGATGACACAGATTACTCAAAACTACAGAAATACTTGGGTTGAGATTGCCGACCTTAAAACCATAGGAACGCTACTGCGTGAGAAACGCAAGCAAATGGGTTTGACCCAGAGCGATGCTGCCGGGTTGTGTAATGTCGGGATCAGGTTCATTTCAGAGCTTGAAAACGGAAAATCCACCATGCATTTTGATAAAGTACTCAAAGTTCTTAAACGCTTCGGCTTCACAATCAGCATGCGAGAAAAGTGATGATGCTACCTATACGATTGAGCGTATATCTGCACAACTCTCTATCCGGACTACTGTGGCTCGATGACAATCACCGGTTTTCCTTCCAGTATGACCCTAACTACCTGAAAGATCAGGACTCAATTCCGCTATCATTGTCGTTACCGTTGAGGGAAGAGCCATATACAAATGATACACCCAGACCCTTTTTCAGCAATCTTTTGCCCGAAGGCGAGGTTAGATCGCTGATTGCCAAAATAAAACAAATTTCAGAGCTTAATGATTTTAAACTTCTTGAAGCAATCGGCGGAGAATGCGCCGGTGCGGTTTCCATTGTTTCTGAGCATACGGCTTACAGCACGGAAAGTGATTACACAGCATTATCAGGACAGGAAGTCGAAGATATTATCGAAGAAAATGCGATACGGCCAGTATTAATCATAAAAGATGAATTGAGGCTTTCCCTGGCTGGGGCTCAAAATAAAATCCCGTTGTATATCGACGATGGCAAATTTTACTTAACCTCCGGGATAGCTCCAAGCTCCCATATTCTGAAGCCGCAATCACCGTATTTTGCTGATGTGGTTCAAAATGAGTATTTTTGTATGCAGCTCGCCAGAGCCGTTCTACTGCCGGTGCCAAAATCTTTCATCTGGAAAGGGAAAAACAATTTCGCTTATATCGTCGAGCGTTACGACAGGATTAAAGCGAAAAACGGTATAATAGAGCGGCTTCATCAAGAAGATCTATGTCAGGTGCTGGGCTTCATGCCCGATCAAAAGTATGAAAACGAGGGCGGTCCCGGCCTTTCGGACTGTGGCCGGATTATTGAACTGTATAGCTCAAATCCGATTTTGGATAGACAGGCGCTGGTTAAATGGGTGATCTTTAATTATTTTATCGGAAATGCCGATGCTCATGGGAAAAACATTTCACTGATTCGTGAAAGAAGCGGATCAACTCGTTTAGCACCGTTTTATGATTTGATTTCAACAAGAGTATACCCGGAAATTTCGTTAAAAATGGCCATGAAAATAGGTAAGGAACCCCGATTCGATTGGGTTATGGAGCGTCATTGGCAGCAGATGGCTGATCAACTTGATCTTAAATATACATATCTCAAAAAACTATTAAAACAGATCGCAGGTACACTTGAAACGGTCATGGCAGAAACGGCAGACACTATCATATCCGGATACAACGGCAAAAAGACAATTCATAAAATATGTGAAATTATAACCACTCGTATCAAGCATGTGAAGACTTATCTTTAGGTGTGCCTGTGCTGAATCATCGTATCACATTCCAATCCAGTATCGATCAAGAAAGAACCCATTTATCCTTGATTGCAAGAAACCGGACGGAACCCTCCAGGAATTTTTAAGCGGAGAAGTAAGATATGCTTCCCTGGAAAAAACATTTCCTGAAGAATCAAAAAGGCTGCGTGCCCGTATTGAAGAAGAACTTATGGAGCGTTATTAAGCCATGAAGTTGAAGGCAGCAGTAGAATAATTCGGTAAGATGACCCCCGTTTTCGGCGGGATCTTCGACTGGTAAGAGAAAAAAGAATTACTGCCTGAATTTTGCTTGTAAAATTCAGGCAGTAATAAACTGATTTTGGCTTTTTAAGAAGTCGTCACTCCTGATTTTTTCACCTGTTCTTCTTTCTATCCATCCCCATATCTTTCGAATGTGCTTGGTGTGAAAATAAATATACCGTTTTATCCAGGAAACATATGCTTATTTCGTCCTTATGGAGTAATGCTTTAAACGAATTTTATTTTTCACGATGTCTAATAGCTTCGGCTGTTGGTTCATAATAACTTGATTTTTAAACAATTATAAGGTATAAGTGTTACGAAAAACTTTTGTGTCATATTTATACTATTTTTCTTAATTTTGTAATAAATAAAAGTCTATAAAGATATATTTCTATGTTTTCCAATAGATAGATTAATAAGCTTGAAATGACTGTAAAAGTTAAAATACCTTTAAAGAAATCTAATTTCCAGTATTTTAACATAATTAATAGATATTCAAGATAAATTTTAATTTATTAACGTTATTTAAAAGATTTTCGTAATAATTGTTCGGTTTTAACTTTTAAAAGGAGACAAACAATATGGGCGATGCTAAGATCGATATAAAAATTGGAGATATTCAGTTTTCGGGTGAGGGCAACCAGGATTGGGTTGCAGAACAACTTGACAAGATTCTTTCAAAAGCAGAAGACCTCGTTAAAATTGCACCACCTCCTACTACAACTGATCCTCTTGATGGAAATTCCAATAACACGGGTTCCGATACAACCATTGCTGGAAAGACCTTACCATCTTTCTTGGGTGAGAAAAGTGCGACAAGAGTACAAGTCAAGAAATTTCTAGCTACAGCAGTTTGGCTTAATGAGAAGGGCAAGAGTCGAATTAAGACAAATGATGTAGCAAAGGCTCTCAAAGATAGTAATCAGAGTCGTCTTGGAAATGCTGCGGACTGTCTTAACCAAAATGTGTCCAAGGGTTATTGTGAGAAAGACGGTTCAGAATTCTTTGTGACGGACGAAGGAAGGGACTCTCTATAAAATGGTTACACCAGACCAAGCTCTATCTTCTCTTCCCGATGGGCTTCGGGGACCCTTGATCGTAGAATTCAACGACATAATCAACAATTTCATGGAAAGCAAATGGACAGCTTCTGAGCTTTCTGCCGGCAGGTTTTGTGAAATTGTTGATTATGTAGTTGAATTATAAGATCA
>Ga0255420_10355_pt1 | contig 10110 bp, 4 predicted proteins | sample ANMaggSeSYBR02I3_FD_182630 | JGI IMG/M metagenome (GOLD analysis project Ga0255420, IMG submission 182630) | Sediment cell enrichment communities from methane seep in Santa Monica Basin, California, United Staets - ANME aggregate JGI... | ecosystem: Environmental > Aquatic > Marine > Cold seeps >...
CTTTTGCTACCCAGATTTGACTTCCTGAAGTCGCAATATCCAGTGCCGATTGCAAAGAGATATAGGCATCAGCCCAGCTTGAACCATTATTAAATCCAGAAGCATTAACATTTACATATTGAATGTTTTCGCTGTTCAGGATTGGGTCCACACCCGTTGTCCATTCATAAGCGCCCATGTCAATGGTTGTGTTCTGGATTCTATCTTCTCCGCGTATATCGTTTACCAAGGTGTTATAATCATTCCTGCCGCTGTCTCTACATGGAGAAATACCCCTGATCCTAAAATCATCTGAAGCGACATCAACAAATACGGGATCGGAAGTTGTATTGTGATTTGTTGCAGTGAGTGTTCCATTCAGCAATTCAACATCGTTAGTTTGGTTTTTGTAGCAGGAATAATTTAGTGTTGTAGTTCCTGTGCTGATCAATGATAATTCATTGCCTGATGTTGTCGCAGTGTTACCCCAGACAATGCTGTTGTTGATGTTTAATACAGATGCTGCATTATCGGATGCAAACCGGATACTTCCTCCACTAACACCAGCTTGATTATCCGACAGTGTTACATTATTCAGTGTAGCATTGAATTGAATAGAAGATGAATAGAAAATGACAGCCCCGCCATTATTAGTCGAACTGTTCGATGAAAATAATGCATTCGTTATTGTAGTAGAAGCTGAATGAGTTGACAACGCTCCGCCATCTGCAGAGGATACATTGCTTGTGAATGACACATTTTTTAAAATTGGATTTCCCTCCGAAACATATAGCGCACCACCACCGTTAGAGATGTTTTCATGAAATGAGATGCTCGTGAATACCGATGTGCTGTTATAAATGTAAGCCGCTCCACCCAGATTACTAGCTTCGTTTGCATGAAATATTATATTTTGGATTGTGGGCGATGATGAATAAAGGTACATTCCTCCGGCTTTGTTATGTGGGTCTCCAGCTGCATCAGTGGCATTTCCACCGCTTACTGTAAATCCATCTAAAACTGCAGAATTCGTAAGATTCATACCGTTTGGATGATAAAAAACGTGATAACAGTTGTCATCGCCTGTTGTAGTTTGGTATCCGCCATTTGTTACATCAAAATTATCGTTACCGTTTAAATCACCGCTAAGAATTGTTTCGTTTGCTTCGCCAACTCCGAAATTTGTTCTTTGGCTAATTGCTGTTTCCGTGCCTGCAAAACCTCCGTAGATTGAAACTCCTTCGATTAATCTAAAATGATAATAACGGGAAGTATTTGTTAAATCGTAAGCATAGCTTGGCTTATATGTTCCTTTTGCTACATAAATTTGGTTCTCGCCTACAGCAGCATCAAGAGCCGATTGGAAAGAGGTGTATGCATTCGTCCAGTTTGTGCCGTTGTTGGTTCCTGTTGCATTGATATCCACATAAATAATTCCCACCGGATCTGTACCTTCTGTCCATTCGTAAGCGCCCATATCTATGACCGTATTCTGAACTCTGTCTTCTCCTCGTATATCATAAAATTCGGAGTTGTAGCTATTTTCACCAGTATTCACACAAGGAGAACTTCTGTTTATTCTAAAATCTGAATTATCATCATCAACAAATTGTGGATTTGAAATGATGTTGTTATTTGTTGTTACAAATGTACCGTTTTCAACAAAAATATCATTTGTGCTATTATCATAACATGAATAATTAAGCGTTGTTCCTCCCGCACTATTTGAAGCTATTTCATTTCCGTTTGTAGTTGCAGTATTTCCATATACGATTGAGTTATTTAATTCAATATTGTTGGAAGATGATGATGATTGAAAACAGATTCCACCACCAATTCCTGGTGCTGTATTGTTGGTAATTGTAACATTTGTAAGTGTAGTTGTAAATGGTATTTCTGATGAATATAGTTCAAGTCCGCCGCCGTTTTGAGTACAAACATTGTCGGCAAACAAAGCATTTGTTATATTAATAGAGGATGAGTGAGTCGATAAGGCACCACCATCCGAAGTTGAATGATTATTTGTAAATTTTGCATGGGTTATGGAAGTATTTGCGTCATGAACATAAATAGCCCCGCCATTTGCCGAATAATTTTGATTACAATAAATTTGGTCTAATGTAGGGATACCACTATAAATATAAATTCCACCACCGTTATTAAATGATTTATTATTAAGGAATGAAACATTGGTAAAATCGGAGGTGCTACTCTGAACGTAAACAGCTCCGCCAACATTGGTAGCACTATTGGCTTTGAACACCACATTTTGAATTGTTGGAGATGAAGAATGAGCATAAAATCCTCCGGCTCTATAATGAGGATTTCCGGCTGCATCATTGGCATTTCCACCACTAATTGTAAATCCATCTAAAATTGCAGAACCCGTAAGGGTCAATCCTTCGGGATGATAAAAAACATGATAACAGTTATCATCGCCTGTTGTAGTTTGGTATCCGCCATTGGTTACATCAAAATTATCGTTACCGCTAAGGTCACCGTTCAGGAAGGTTTCGTTTGCTTCGCCATCTCCGTAATTTGTTCTTTGGCTAACTAAAGTTTCAGTTCCTGCAAAACCTCCATATATTTCAACTCCTTCAATCAATCTAAAATGATAATAACGGGAAGTATTTGTTAAATCGTAAGCATAACTTGGCTTGTATGTTCCTTTTGCTACCCAAATTTGGTCGCCGGTAACAGTAGCAGCATCAAGGGCCAACTGAAGAGAAGTATAAGCATCCGTCCAGCTTGAACCGTCATTACTGCCACTTGCCAGTAAATCAACATAAATTATACGATAATCGGGGTCAACACCACTTGTCCACTCATAAGCTCCCATATCGATAGTTGTATTCTGTATTCTGGCTTCTCCACGAATATCGGTGCTGGTTGTATTATAACTGTTTTGCCCCATGTTTACAGCCGGTGAATTACCGTAAAGCCTTAAATCTCCGTCCGAAGGGTTCACATATAAAGGATTACTGGTAATACAATTTGATGGAATAAATGACCCGTCGTCAACAACAATATCACCCGGACTATTTGAATAACAACAATTGTTAAGATACGTGTTATCACTAGTAGTCGTCCAAATTTCATTTCCGACAGTTGCGTGATTTCCCCATAGAATACTGTTGTTAATAGTAGCAGTATAGCAAGTAAGATTTAATGCTCCTCCATAATTTGCACTGTTATTAAAGAAACTGACATTATTCAGAGTAAGTGCTGCTGTCGCTATCATGTATATTCCACCGCCACGGCCAGCCGTGTTACCAAAAAAAACAAGGTTTGTAAGCTCACCTGAACAATCGTAAGTATACATTCCACCTCCCCATTCATGCGTACTATTGTTAATAAAAGAGCAGTTACTTATCGTAGCATTAACATTTCGAATAGTCATTCCACCACCTTCGCTACCATATACACTATTAGTCTCATTTTCTGAAAATATGCAGTCAATCACTGTTAGTGAATCACCAATACTTGCCATCCCACCTCCGTTACGCCTAGCATAGTTATTAGAAAAAATACAAGAGCTAACCGATGGATGACCATAAAAATTGGACATCCCTCCACCGTAACCCATGGTTTGATGTGACTCTACTGCATTATGGTTAAAGTTACAGTTGGTTACAACAGGCGATGAGTATTCGTTGTGCATCCCTCCACCTTCGTAAATAGCTTGGTTATATGAAAAAGTACAGTTAATAACTGTAGGAGAAGATGAGTAGTTATACATCCCTCCACCTTTCCAAGTAAGAGAATCATAAAAATATTCTCCATCATAAGCATACCCTCCGGTAATTGTAAAACCATCTAACACAGCAGAATTTGTGAGGTTAAGCCCATCAGGATGAAAAAAAACATGGTAACTATTATCATCACCTGTTCCTCCTTGTAAACCAGTATATGCAGTACTATTACCAGAATTTGTCATGTCAAAAATGTCGTTATCGTTTAAATCACCACTTAGTATGGTCTCATTGTTTTCCCAGTCGCGTGTGCCTCCACCAGTGGGATAACCGCCAAAAATGTCAATACCATTAATCATTTCAAAATAAATATCTCTGTCTGTGCCATCGGTGGTTTTATAGGTTCCTTCAGCTACCTCAATGGTAGTAAAGCCGTGGCAGGTACGGGCAATCAGCATTGCCCATTGCAAATCGGTAAAGGCATCTGCCCAGGAAGTGCCATAATTGTTGCCAGTTGTGTTAATATCCACATAAATTGTAGGCGTAGGAGGTGCATTCCCCCCTTCATAAACGCCTATGTCAACATGTGCAATTTGAATACGATTATTACCATCAAAATCAGTAGTAAGAGAGTCTGGATAGGTGCCCAAGAAATCATCATTTCCTGCATCGTAGCAGGGAGAGCTATTTAAAGGATAATCGGACAGAAGATGTAAATCACCGCCTGTACTTGGGGCAGTAGGAACAGGCGTTAAAAATAATGGGTCAGAATCGATATTGTTTTCATACTCACCTAAATAAGTGTAACCTAAGCCAAAAGCTGCAGAGCCACCCTGAATATCACAATATTTAAAAGCAGTTTGCATCAGAGGGCTAGTATTGCCAGTAAGATAAACTTGTGCTCCGCTGTTGTTGGCGGTATTTGCCCATAGAATTGAATTCAATATTTGAGAAGCCAATTGATCATTACTGTAGATACCCCCTCCATTATTATCAGCGTGATTACCTGTAATAGTAGCGTTAGTAGAATGAAATCTTGTGCTAGTAATATAAATAGCACCGCCATCAATATTTGCCTTGTTACCCGAGAAAATAGTGTTATAAAAATATACATCGGTGAATCCTTCGGTGTAAACCCCACCCCCATAATCTGCTATGTTGCCCTTATAAACAACATCGTACGTGAATTGCTGGGCGTTTGAGCTATACAAACCTCCACCTTTTCCTGCCCAATTACCTGAAAATACAATACTACTCATTCTCTGTAAGCCTGTCCCTGAGATGTGCATTCCTCCACCATTTGCATGATTACCAGAACCATTTGCATTGCCACCCGAAATGGTAAAACCATCAATTCTTGCACCAGCTGAAGCATTACCTGAATTATAAAAAACATGATAACAATTTTCCGCATTGTTGGTAAAACCTACATCATCACCATTCAAATCACCACTAAAAATGGTTTCGTTGGCTTCACCCTGTCCAAAATTTTCTCTTTCATCGATATCCGTTTCTGTCCCCGCAAATCCGCCATACACATCAATATCTTTTTGTAAGCTGAAATGATAATAACGGGAACCGCCACCCAAACCATAATCATAACTTGGTTTATAGGTCCCTTTTGCTACCCAAATTTCATCACCGGCAGCTGCAAAATCAAGTGCTGATTGAAAAGATGTGTAGGCATTTGTCCAGCTTGTACCGTTGTTGCTGCCGGTAGCCGAAACATCTACATAAATTGTTAGTGCAAAAGATGTAGTAGAAAACAGTGTAAGAATTGAAATAGTAAGTAGTAATGATTTTTTCATAACTTAATTATTTAAGATTTAGTGATAAAAATGTCTGGTTGGAAATGCCTTCAACTTTTTTGAAAGCCCTAAAAAAATGGTACTGAGATGAAAACCCGGATAAAAATCCAATTTCCCTCGGCGAAAGATTAGAGGCTTTGCCTTGCGAAATGAGTTTTTTTGCATGTTCGATGCGCCACTCGTTACGGAAATTTGTGAACGATTGTTTTTTAATATATTTAAAATAGCAGGCGAGATGATGGGCAGGGATACGTGTAACTTTGGAGAAATAGGCCAGGTTACATTGCGACTGAAGCCAGGGCCGCTTATCTTTCATGAAGGATTCTGTTTTTTGTTGAATGAAAAGCAGGTATTCAGAAACCAAATCCGGTTTGGCATTTATACCATCATAAGTTAACAAATATGATACTCCGGAATTTTCACTAATTCCCGACAAACGCGGTAAACCATACAAAAGGCCGGGAAATACAAATATCAAGGCCAGCAAAGCTAAAATCCAGGCCAATAAAATATTTTGCAGCGTATTAAAAGTGGAAAGTAAACCTACATCATTTATGAGTGAAAATGGCAATACACCTAAAAGTACAATGATTGCTACCAGAAACGATAAACTTAATAAAGTGGCGAGCCAGGGAATCATAATTTTCTGACCGGGAAAAATAAGTGTTTCCTTTTCGCGCTTTACATAGCTGATAAACTGAATGGACGACCATAGTGTATAGCCCAAAATAAGGACTGGCCAAATCAGGAAAATAGCAGTTCCGGAAATAAAATCGAAAAAAGGGATGCTGATGAAAAAAAAAAAAAAGGCATCAAATGCCAGAGGTCTTTTATACTCAGGCATAAATTATCGGTTAGGACACTGCGCACATACAATTGCAGTATTGGCCCCACAATACTAACAGCAAAACCAGAGCCCAGAAAAATCACTTCGTCCCATGGTGTTGTTTCCGGATAAAATATTGAAAACGGACAAAAACCACACAAACTGACCAACACAAAGAAAAGTCCCAGATATACAGTAGAAGGAATTTTTCGGGCATTGAAATACAGCAAAATCACCGACAGTATTTGGATTGTTATAAATAGGATAAGTTTCAATTTATGGAAAATTTTATTTTATGTCTGTAAAGGATTCATGCCCGTGAATAATCTTCCATCCCAACGGCTCTTTTTGAAATACAAAGCTTACGGCATGGTGTACTTGCTGAATATTACCGTCTTTGTATTCTACATTGAAATCAGATTTCTGATCAAGTAGCACAAGATCCTCTTCAAGTACTGTAACGGTTACTTTTGCCTTTAGAATTTCGGTATTCTTTCTGTTGGCAAACCAATTTCGGACATTGTCAATATATTCTGTTTTTGAATAAAACACAGCCCCATCAGAGCTCATCATAATTAAATTCGGACTCATAAAAGTCGCATATTCATCACTATCTAAATTTTCGATAGCCCTTATGATTTTCTCCCATTCTCCCTGAATTTGTTTTTCGATTTGAGATTTCTCTTGTTTAGTAAGTTCGTGGCATTGATTGGTACATGATGAAAACAGGATGCCCATCATCATAGCAATAATAAAATAGTATCTGTTCATGATTAAAAAGTTTAGATGAATGATATTTAGTGAATCATAAATATTACAAAGTATCTGTTTGTAATATAAGAGTTCAAAGATCATATAATTGGAAATGAAAATAGGGAGGAGTATTAGAATACAAGTATCATTTTTGAAAAACAGTACTACTTTGTAGGGAAAACTCACAAAGTAACTTTGGTGACAAAATAAATTCAGGGAGATATCACTTCTTTTTCATTAAGGGCGATAACAAAAAAGCATTTATAAGGAAAGATTAAGTAGCTCTTTGAGCCGCAAATACACCAGGTGAAATTCCTTCAACTTTTTTAAAAGCGGTAAAAAATGTGTTGCGTGATGAAAACCCTGATAACAGTCCAATTCCCTCCAGGGTCAAATCGGTAGATTTTCCTTCTACAATAAGATTTTTTGCGTGGTTTACGCGCCATGTATTTCGATAATTATTGAAGCTTTGTTGCTTAATTTCCCTGAAATAATAGGCAAGATGATGCGCAGGTATGTTAATGAGTTTCGAACAACCGGCAAGGTTAAAATCCGCCTGGAGGTAGGGTTGAAATAAGATAAGCTGATTCGAAATGCGTCGCAACACTTTTTGATGCTGTAAGCATAGAAGATGTTTCCGCAACCTTCGCTTTGAGATTTTTGTTGAGTTCCGGAAACCTAGGCAATCCATAAAGAATTCCAGGGAAGAAAAACGGAGAAACCAACATTCCGATCAGACCTGCTGCGGATACAACCCGAATTGTTTTGATGGTAAAAAAAATATACGAACCTTCCACGGTTAAATCAATCATAAGAAGTATATGACTGATAAGTAAAAAAAATAATGATCCTAAAAAAACGGTTAACCATTTGGTCATAAAATATTGCTGTGAGAACACCAATGATTCTTCCTTTCTGGCTAAATAGCGAATAAATAATTCAATAGCCCAAATTAAATAAACTAAAACCAAAATGGGGCGACTTAGAAACATTACCGGAAATGAAAATATTGCAGATAAAACGGTGGGCTTGTAATACTGCATTGCCGATAAATTGTTCACAATGTCGGTAGCTGCCTCAACTTTAGCTGACCAGGTTGTAATTAGGTTAGGAAATGCAGCTAAGAAAAAAATAATCATAGGAAGAAAATGCCAGAGGTCACTTTTTTTCAATCGTGAATTGTCCGTTAACAAACTTCTTACATACCAATACAGCATAGGACCAATGAGGTAGATCAGCGCTCCGAAAATTGGAATGAGGGATAGAAAAATACTTACCAATAAGACAGATTTTGAAAATGACAGTGCATAATCATACAGACTGTAAAGGCTAACTAGAAAAAAGAAAACACTCAGGTAAATTACAGATTGGTTTTTTCGCCCATTAAAATAGATCAAGAGAGCTGAAAGGAAAATACCTGTTAGCGACAAAAATATGAGCATGGTAAATCATTTAGAATAACAAAAATAGGAGAATTTTAAAGAAAGCCAACACAAAAAAAAGCCATATACATTGCCAAGTCGCCAGAAAAGCCCACTGGTGCACCTTTCACACCACTGTATCCGCCAGCTGGCGGATGAGACCATTCACAGATCTATTGTGGCTCGTTTACTGTATCTACTATGACCTCGGCTGACTTCTTGGCACATAGAAACCGAATCTAATCCAAGACCTCCCCTGGTAAGAGCATGTTCCGTCCTCCAATGCCTGCGACATCTACTACTTAATGATGGGTATAATATGGACGTTACAATGATGTGCTTGCTTATCCTCATGAAATAGCCTCATATGCCGTTCTCCGCCAGTTGGCTGATAATACTTCAGGACGTAACTCCTGCGTATAAGGGACTTGCACCCCTCGGTCGCCAAAAGCTTGCCGACGGCGATGCCTCTGGAAAACACACTTGTCGGTTGGCTTATCAAATTTATTTGTACTTTTAAACTTTTTGAAAAAGATACTGATACAGTCGGGCTTCACTTAAAAAACATTTACAGTTCAGGAGAATTAGATGAGATTTCAACCACCGAGGAATCCTCGGTTATTCAACTTGAAGCAATCAAAAAATTAATATAGTATGAGATTTATTACGATAATAATAATTTTTTACTGTCTCAATTTCAACTTCTTAATTGCAAGAATTAGAATTAATCCCTACATTCGTCTTCTAACAACTATTTAGCATATCTAATTTAAATTTAGAAATTCACTTTATATATGTCAAATACGATTGCACCTCAATCAATAAAATTCGGCACCTTTTTAGGTGTATTTACACCAAGCGTACTAACTATACTCGGTGTAATGATGTACCTCAGATTTGGATGGGTATTGGGCAATCTTGGTTTACCCTTAACACTACTTACTGTTTTACTTGCTAGTACAATTACGTTTATTACCGGTCTTAGTGCCTCTGCTATATCTACTAATATGAAGGTAGGTATTGGCGGTGAATATTATATGATATCAAGAAGTCTAGGTATTCAACTTGGTGGAGCGATCGGAATACCACTGTTTCTGTGGAGAACTTTCAGCCTGACGTTATATGCCTTTGGATTAGCTGAATCTATTGCTCCATTTTGGCCGGTAGAGTGGGGAGTTCCTCCTGTTCAATTAATGGCTGCTTTGATTATTATTTTTGCTACTGCCGTTGCCGGCAAAAGTGCAAACCTAAGCTTGAAAATGCAGATTCCAATTATGGTAGCCGTTGGGTTAAGTTTGATTGCTTTATTCACCGGAGTTTTATCAGGCGGTTTTCAAGTACCTGAAATGGTTCCGAATTATCATCGTTCTGCACCTGAAGGATTCTGGTTTGTTTTCGCAGTGTTTTTCCCTGCAGTTACAGGCTTTAGTGCTGGAATTGGAATGAGTGGAGATTTAAAAGATTCAAAGAAATCACTTCCCAGGGGAACAATATTAGCTATTGTAACCGGAACCCTTATTTATCTTTTAATTCTAATCGCATTGTCAGTAACCTCAAAAGTGGATGGTGTTACTATGGCGAGAATAGATACTACTGCACTTCCTATCTGGTCGAAGGTCGCTTTTTTAGGT
>Ga0255420_10104_pt2 | contig 10091 bp, 9 predicted proteins | sample ANMaggSeSYBR02I3_FD_182630 | JGI IMG/M metagenome (GOLD analysis project Ga0255420, IMG submission 182630) | Sediment cell enrichment communities from methane seep in Santa Monica Basin, California, United Staets - ANME aggregate JGI... | ecosystem: Environmental > Aquatic > Marine > Cold seeps >...
TATCTCTCTGATAACTACCATCCGGGACAATTACATTTGACTGATTTTTGGATGCGAATAACCATATTGACATATTTCCATTATTATTATGTTTCCTCCAAGTATAAAAACTTGCGTTTAATAAATAACAATTCGATGGTGCTTCAAATGAAGCAAAGCATTGAGTTGAACCAAGATCATATTGAGATTGAGTAGTATCTTCGATTGTATACGTAACATTATTTACTGAAAGATCGGACATGGAAATGTTAATGAATGAACTTGAAAAATCAGTTGCATTAGGTGCAGGAACTGTAAATGAAGTAGAGGTTTCATTAATTTCGAAAACAGTTTTGTTATTATAGGCTTGGTGTATTGTTGCTTCCACCCAGTCTGAATTTCCCGATGAATTTGAGTTGTAATCTTGTATTTTGGGAAATTCATTTAATGAATTATTAGTAGTTTCCTGATCATCAGTATTCGTAAAATCATGGTTAGGGAGAGGATCGATTATAAACATGCAGAGAAAGATAATTGTGATAAATATCTGCAATTTTTTAAATTTTTTTTTTAAGGGTTTTTTATTCATATTAGAAAACACTTCCAAAGAGATCGATTTTCAAATGGCGAACTCTTAAAATATTCTATAATAATATTTCAATTCAAAAATCATATATATTTTTGGAAATGATAGGTGAGTTATATAAAGGGAACTTGATGCTATAAAAATGTGGTTCATAAAAAAAAACAAATACTTAATGATAATTTAAAACTTTAAAATAATACGTGCGTCAACTGCCTTTAGACCATCTTTATAGATAAATATCGGATTCAAATCCATTTCTGAGATTTCATCATGTTTATATGCCAAATCCGCGATTTTTATCAGGAGTTTTTTTAGAGATTCTAAATCTGCCTTATCATTTCCTCGATATCCATCTAAAATCTTAAAACCCTTTATCTCATGAATCATCTCATCTGCATCAAATTCAGAAATTGGCGCAATTCTAAAAGAGACATCCTTCATTATTTCAACTAGAACACCGCCGATTCCAAACATTATGGTTGCCCCAAACTGAGGATCTTGTAAAGAACCTACAATAATCTCTGCAATAGGTTTAGGGGCCATTTCCTGAACAGAAATTGCTTTTAATGGATCGTTATCACAATCTATTTTCATTAATTCATTATATGCTTGTTTAGCGGATTCACTATCGGAAATATTCAATTTTACGGCACCAGAGTCTGATTTATGAACAATTTTATCACTCATTAATTTCATTACTACAGGGTAACCGGTATTTTTACAAGCACTAAGAACAGCAGCTTCTCCGTCTTTTGCCGGGATTAACTCTTGTTTAGGAATTGGAACGTTTATTACTTCTAAAAGTTCTTTTGATTCAAATTCTGTTAAAATTTTGCGATTTGCATTTTTTGCCTTAGAAATTATTTCTTCAACAGTTGGCATAATAAGCTTCATTGGAAATAATCAAAAAAAAAAGTTACTTTTCTTTTTTTTCCTTTTTCCGAAAACAAAGAGAAATCTTATAAAAAACTGAAAAGATAAAATAGAATTTTATTTACTATTTTGCTCGAAAAATAGCCCAATACCGATCATATTAAATGCATCTCTAACATTTTCGCCCGATTTTGCAGATGATTCCATAAAAGAACATTTTAAACTAGAAGCTAAGTCACTCCCATCTTTTGATGAAACCATTCGGGATTTTTCTAAGTCGATCTTGTTCCCTAACAATATAATTGGGACATCAGGTAAAACATCTCTAACATCTTTTAGCCAACCTTTAACGGACTCGAATGTTTTATGGTCTGTGATATCATATGTAATAAAAACAGCATTTGCTCCTCGGTAATATGCTTTTCGAACTCGTTGGAAAAACTTTTGTCCGGCTAAGTCCCAGATCATAAAATTTAGAATCTGGTCTTCAAATCCTTGTAAGAAATATTCTTGATTCGTAATTGAAATTCCCAGAGTGGGTTTATATTCAGAGTGAAATTGATTAGTCACAAATCGGTTGATTAAAGTTGTTTTTCCAACACTAGGATCCCCTAAAACGATTAATTTAAATCTTAAATTTTTCTTTTTTTTCATTTCTTTTTTAATTTGTTTCCCTCTGACTTTCATATTTCTTATTTTCTTGGCCGATAATGAAATTTCAGGACCTAGCTGAAGATTTGGAACGCATAATGAGATATTTTTAGTTTGTCCATCAAGAATTTTCGATATTTTTTCAGCAATTAGGAAACTGTATGGTAAAACATTATTCGTTTCGACCTCGTAGTGAAATACTGATAATAAAATGGCTTCAGAACCGGCTTCCAGAAAAATTAAGCGGTAGTCTTCAACATCAAAAGTGCCAATTCCAAATGATCCAATATTCTCAGAAGATATCCGTTTTAGAGACGTTTCAACTGTCCCAGCAATCGCTCCATAAATTTCTTCGATGCTTTTCTCTTCTTCTGGGGGTGTTTTTTTTTGTAATAATAATCCGTCTCGGCTAAAAATATAAACAGCTTCAATAAACTCTTTGGTAACCTTGAAATAGTTATCCAATAAAATATCAAGCTGTTCATGAATATTTGCCATAACTTATCTTAATAATTATGATCATTCCAAAAAAGCTTTTTACTGAAATAGGAAATAATGGAAAAAAATCATGGGATGACAAGTTAATCTAAGTCGACTAAAACCGACTTTAATTCTCTTTTTTTTTCTACGATTTAGGTGCCTTCTTCTCAACATTATGTTTATTCAATTTATTTTTGGCGATTTTCCGATAATTTATTTGCTTCTTTTTTGTGGATTTGGATCGATGGCGGATGAATTTAACTGTTCCATATTTTTCCAAGGTTATACTAATTCCAATTAAAGGTTCAGCTCGATAAAACCAATTTGAAGCAATATTCTTAACTTTATTATGATACGCGGCACGGAGAGTGTTCACTTCTACATCCATATACTCTTCAACAATGTCGTTGCGCAATTCTTCTTGTGTACAGTGGCAAAATCTCAGATAAAATTCGCCTTGTAACTCTTGTAGAACCCCAACTTCGCTGTTTGCCATTCTTCTGTTTAAAGCGGTCTTTTCAACACTAAAAGCTTGCTCTTGCGCGATATTGGTTCTTCGTACAATAGGAAAAGCATAATATTGGAACAATCCCGGAAGATATGAATTCCACAAGGTCGGGTAAGGCAGAGTCATTACTGACCCCTTCTCCCCTAGGAACCACGCGTGCCTCTTTCAAGGCACGTGGCTCGAGCAAACAGAACTGATACGTCGCCGTCCAATAATTAATGTTAAACATGGCAATCTGGTCAACCTCAATAGATAGACAGTCATTTCGCAATCCAATCACCTTTTTATTTGTTCAACATTAATTCGAAGAAGACAGAACTTCCATGAGGTCTATCTCATCAGTTGCTTTGTCAATTGAATCCTGTAATCGTTTTACGGATGAAACAACAACTCTGTCGTTATACCATACCGTTCCTTGTCTGGGTCTCTGACTTAAGTCATTGACTTTCCCACAACAATTCTGTAAACTTTCTCGAATTCGTTTCCACAATGTTCACCATTCGGAAGTGGGCCTCTTTTCAGAGTAGTGCATACACACCTATCCTTACGATTACAGCAAGGCATTGGCTTTTTTCCGTTCTCCTTTATCCACTAATCCATCCCTCAACCTTGCGGTTAAGATACCATTTAATATGTAACAGTATAGCCATTAGCCCAATAGGGTCTGGCAGTCATTTCGACGATTTACTGTTTATAGTCAATGGAGATTATTGGACTTACCAAGTTCCATGTAACTGACTTTCATCAATCCCCTTAGGTACTCGCTCTCCCCCGGCTGAACAGTGGATGAGAAGATAATGAGGTTCGAACATTATCTCCCGTCAGCATTGCCTTTTGGCGGGTGTATCAACTATGTTTCACCTTGTGTGAATAACGAGGTTTATCACGAGTTTACAATTGTTTACCATAGAGATCTTACCTAGCTCCAACAGGAACTCATAGTTATTTCTGTTGGCTACATTGTCCCCTTAGCTTAGCACATGGTTGTTGCCATCCATGCACCTGAGGGTAGATATTTTCATTCATCTTGAAGTCGGTTTTCATAGTTCCGTATTCAGTTACATAGCTTCTTGTCGCACCGAACCCATTCACCTAAAATTGTGGGACAATTAGATGAAGCGGCAAGATTAAACGATCTAAGCGATTCAATACTCATTGCCGGTGTCTTAATTCGCGCAACCGCCCAACATTTTCCAAAAATATTATCTAGTTGTTGCTGTCGATCGGCTTTTTTAAGGTTTGGCATATATAATAATGAATAAATCATTTTGAACGTGTCATACATAAACAGAGTTTCAAAAAATCTCTCTTGAACACTTTCGAGTAGTTCTTGCAAACGTTCTAAGGTGCGGAGATAATAGATCCCGAATTTAGATTCAAGATCAATTTGTTGAGTGCCGTCTTCCAAATCTTTCACGAACCGCTTCAAACTCCGATACAAGGCCAATCCTCTAAGTGCTTGAAATTTTTTAGAACGATATTTGAGCAATCTCTGTAAATCCTTATCAATTTCACTAAACACTTCACGAAGTGATAGTTTTCCATATCCTTCAAAATTGGTTTTCGATGTGGTACTTCGAGAATGAATAGGTAGCTTCACTATTCCTGTCTTCAATTCTGAGAATATCTGAGTATCAAAGACTTCCAAATGATTCCATAAATGACTTGCAAAATGCCAAGTACAATATTGGTGCGGTATCTCGGGAAAATATTCCCTCATACACTTTACAATGGAATTCTGTTTATCACTGACAAACCCGAGGAGTTTTGTGTTGTAACTGGTTAAAATCTTTTTAATCTCGCCTTGAAGTTTTTCAGAAGGCATGGATTTAGTTTGTTGAGTATTTAGAAGTCTTGATGATATACAATCGGTAAAAAGCCAAATTGCTTCCATTCCTGCACCTGGGTCTTGAGCATCGGCAGCCATTATAATACCTTTGTTTTCAGAAAGCACCTCCTTGGTTTGTACATCAATTTTATGTGATTTCACAAGAATGCAATCATTATACATGCGTTGAACGGTTCGCAAGCTAATTTTTAACTCATAATCAAGTGTAAGGCGTAGGTGGATTTGCTCAGGATTTTGGTCAAAGATAAAAATTTCACGTGCAACCCGTCTTATCACATCTTTCCCGTAATATTTCTTATCATAGTCATAACGAGGTGCCGGATTCAGATAATGCTTAAAATTCTCACATTTTACATTAGGACATGTATATTTATATATAACCTGATGAATATCTCCATCAAGTGTGTGGACAAGTTTTCCATTATCTGGATGAGCAAATTCAAGAATAGAACCACATATGTTGCAACGCCGGCTGATTTGATCGGGCCACGACAAGTAATCTGTATCATAGGAATCGGACGTCGAAGAGCGGTACATGATAATATTCTAAAGGGTACTCAAGTTATATATGTTGGGAAATAAAAATTCAAAAAAAAGACTTTAATTATGTCGGTTTTTGTCGACCTAGATTAACTTGTCATCCCATGAAAAAATAGGAAAAAACTTGATATTGAGAAAAGAAGATTTTAATTAATTAAAAAATTGATTAAATTTAAATTCTGGAATAATTGGAATACAGATATCAAATTTGTGTTAGTTATTTTCTTCTATAACAAAACTTCCACCCATTTCTTGAACCGAATCATGGAGAATATTACATAAATCATTAATTTCTTGGGATATATTTTTTTGATTAGAAAAAGATGTTAGATGTAATTCCACAGCATATTTTAAATGATTATTTATCGTTCTCTTATGTGGATGAGTCTTTATCCAAATTTCGGGATATTTATCCTTAATTTCATATATTTTTTCCCCTAATTTCGATTCAGGTAAATTATGAAATATAAAACTACATTCATGAAACTCTCCCTTTCCAGCAAAGTTTTTTTCTCTTAACTCAGGAATGATATGATCCGAGAATATTGCTTTCAATTCAGCAGGAACTCCGGGCATACAAATTATTTTCGACCGACCATTAGTAAAATTACAATCAATATAGATACCAGGTGCTGATCCCTCCCGATTGATAAGAGGTCTACTCCCTTTTGGAATTTTTGCCATCTTTTTTAGGTTAGGATAATTTTTGATTAGATATTGCTCGATATTTGTAATTTCTTTAAATTTTTTTGGATATCTCTTTTTAAAAATATATTGAGTCATTTTAAATGCCTCATCATTTTCTTCCAGAGAACAAGCAGGATTTAAACCTAAGGAAACCCCTTCTAATGTCATATCATCGTATGTAGGCCCCAATCCACCTGATGTAAAGATGTATTCTGGCTTTCTTCTAATAGAATCTTGAATTGTAGTTTTAATAATTTCAATATCATCCGGGATAGTTGTTATTCGAGAGATTTTGATTCCTAGGTGTAATAACTGCTCAATCATCCATTGACCATTTGTATCACGGATTTTACCGATTAGTAACTCGTTTCCGATTAAAATGATCTCACATTCCATAAATAAATATATCTTTGACCATTGAAATAAATTGAGAATTGAGAAAAATATGACTATAGAAATTGATGATAGTGGTACAGGAGATATTATTGGAAGTGCTTTTATTTTATTTTGGAGACGGGAAACAAATACACTTGTAAAAAAAGAAGTGCCTTTAAAACTATACCAATCTCCTGATTTCAATAAACTAACAAAGGAATACATAAAAGATCTTTTCGTTGAGACTTTTAAAGAGATGGATATTCCAAAAACCGAAGATATTTACTTATGTACCGGAAATTGCTTTGATATAGCAAGAATATTTCTTAAAGAAGAAGGATATAATTACCATGATTCAAAAATTGAGGGATATTTACAAGATTGTGTAGAGCAGACTTATTTAGATCACATAATAGAAGAATTTAATGTTCCCGCACACCGTGTTTCGATAGAAAGTGGTGCTAAACGTTTTTTCTCACTATTTCATTGGGTATGTAAGGATTTTCCTCGCCGTAAAGCATTTGTTAAAAGTGGATTTCCAAAGTGGAAAACAAAATGGGAAATTGAAGCTAATAATAAGTGGATGGCCGAGATGGTAAGCAACAAAGAAGAAAAACCTCCATACAGAAGAAGAAATGGAAATCATAGAAAATGGAATAATCGAAGATAAGTGAATATGAGTGAATATCAAAATCTAAAACCGATTTTCGCAAGTTCAGTAATGAGAATTTCAAAAAAAGAATCAAAATTGAAATTTTCTAATACGATAACATATGATTATTTAGATCTAGAAAAAGGAAATACATGGAAGAACTATAAAGAATTTCTAAACAGTCCTACAAACTATAATTCCGAACTGCAACTTTATTGGGAAAATTTACAAACAATTCTTGATTCAGAAATCAATAAAATTAATGAAGAAGAAGTGTTTCTCAAAATAATTCATTGTACAATTCAATTCCATGATAAAACTCATCCTTATGTTCAATGGATTGTTGAATTTGAGGGAAATTATGTTGATGGCCAAAATACATATGAAAATTTTGTTGAAGATGAAATCTTGGAATATCCAATTTATTCATTGTATCTTTTCGAAAAACCATTAACAGTAAAGAAAATAGTTTCTTCCTTGAAGTATAATTTAGGGGGATCAAGCAGAATAGTAGAATATTTCGGAGAACTTAATGATAGATTGGAAGGTTATGAAGCAATTTTTTTCCAATAATCTTTTTTTCTTAATTATTTTATTTAAAATACAATTTCTTCTTCTGCATTCTCTTGATCTTTGGATTTATCTGAAAAAATAGGCAAATAAATTGAAAATCGGGCATATTCATCTTCTTTAGAATCAAACTCTATAAAACCGTTATGATCTTCTAAGATAACTTGACTAAATGATAAGCCTAAACCTAATCCTTTATTTTTTTCCAGTTCATCAAAGTAGTTTTCTTTAGATTTTTTGGTTGTAAAAAATGGCTCGAAAATGTGTTTTCTATCTTTTTCTGGAATGCCGATCCCATCATCATAAAACTCAACCACAACATAATCAATTTTATTTTTCCCTTTTCCAATTGACTTATTTTTAAAAGTAATTTCGATAAACTTCTTTTTTCTTGGTGTTTTCTTAGTTCCAAATTTTTTATTTAATGAGAAAAGAGAATTATCTAAAAGATTGACAAAAACTTGTTGAATTTGATCATTTCTTATCAAGCATTTAGTTTGAACTGCCTCTGCATTAATCTTTACTTGAACTTGGTTTTTAACAAAAAGATGTTGCATAAAATTAACAACATTAAGGATTACTGTTTCAAGTTCTTTTTCTTGGTGTTTTTTTGAACTTGATCTCGAAAAATCTTGGAGGCTTTTTGTTATATTCGAAATTCTTTTGCATTCATTTATGATCTCTATAAGATTTTCATAATTCTCAGATGATGGTTGACAATTGATTTTACCTTCTTTATCTATTTCATCTATTAACAGTGCAACCAAATTCTGAATTATCATCACCGGATTATTTATTTCATGTGCAATTGAGCTAGACATCTTACCGAGTATGATAAATTTTTCAGAATCAATCATTTTACGAAAGTAAACTTCATCTTTATTATTAGATCCCATAAATTAAGTACTCATATCATTACACAATTTTAAAATTTGATGCCTTTGAAAAGATAGCTAAAAAAGAAACAAAGATAGAAATGATAGAAATGATAGAAAAAATAGATAGAAAGGATTGAAGATTTTTTTTTAAAGCCTTTCTAGAACACAAGCCATTGAAACTCCGCCTCCCCCGCAGAGTGTGGCTAAGCCTTTGGTCAAATCCTTGTGAATTAATTCATATAGTAATGATACCATTATTCTAGATCCGGTACAACCAACAGGATGACCTAAACCTATTCCTGACCCATGAACATTGGTAATATCTCGGTTTAAACCAAGTTCCTTTTCAACTGCTAGGTATTGACTTGCAAAAGCTTCATTCAACTCTATTCGCTCGAAATCATCCAATTTCATCCCAGTTCGTTTAAGAAGATCTCTTACAGCAGGTATAGGGCTTTCACCCATATAATATGGCTCACATGCTCCCATCCCCATTCCGGTTATTTTTGCTAAGGGTTTTAAACCAAGTTCATTTGCCTTTTCTGCAGACATGATAATCATAGCAGAAGCACCATCGTTTATTCCAGAACTATTTCCAGCGGTAACTGTACCTACTTTTGGAATAAAAGCCGGTCGAAGAGATGCTAATTTCTCCATTGTTAATCCAGGTCGAAAATGTTCATCCTTATCAAAAATAATTTCCTTTTTTCGAGTCTTCACATGAACAGGGACTATTTCATCCTTGAAAAGTCCTTCAACATTTGCGCGTTCAGCTTCATTATGGGATTTTAAAGCTATTTCATCCTGCTGTTCACGAGTGAATCCATGTTTCTGAGCTAAAAATTCAGCTGTGACACCCATAATATAAGGTTTGCCGCGGTAATAATCATCTTTAAAATCGCCAGTTCCGTCTTTTGGAAAAGGTACGAAATAACTACCACCATGTAGTCCGTGGATTAAACCATCTTTCAGTTTTAAATCCTGCAACCTACCGCCCCACCTTGTATCTTCACTGACATACGGAACATTTGACATGGATTCAACGCCCCCTGCCAACACAATATCCGAATAACCCGCTTGAATTTGCCACATTCCAGAAAGAACTGCTTCCATTCCACTTATACATACACGATTGAGCGTTACGGCAGGGATTGAATATGGTATTCCGGCTAACATGGAGCAAACTCGAGCAATATTTAACGAATCAATTGGTTCTAAACAATTTCCAAACCTTACATCTTGGATGATTTTTGGATCTATTTTCGCTCTTTTTATTGCTTCTTTCATTGCTACCGCACCTAAATGAGGAGCTTGTACAGACTTTAAGGAACCTCCGAAAGCACCTATAGCGGTACGGCATGCACTAACAATTACAACATCTTTTACCATTATTTTCTCACATTTATTTTTTAATTAGAAATTTTTATTGAATATTTGAGTATAGTGTTTTGCTAGTTGTAAAG
>Ga0255420_10272_pt2 | contig 10000 bp, 9 predicted proteins | sample ANMaggSeSYBR02I3_FD_182630 | JGI IMG/M metagenome (GOLD analysis project Ga0255420, IMG submission 182630) | Sediment cell enrichment communities from methane seep in Santa Monica Basin, California, United Staets - ANME aggregate JGI... | ecosystem: Environmental > Aquatic > Marine > Cold seeps >...
TTGGACAGGATAGCTATCGATGTCAGGTCCCATAAATTGCTCAGGCAGCTTCTTATTGAAAATCCGGAATTTGAAGAGATCCTGCGAAATTCAAAGAATGAAACCGAAGTTGTGGTGGGGGTGAGGGAGTGGATCGAGAGAAACCTGAAAGACCGGGAAGATGCATTCAGGTTTTATCATGCAAGACACTCCAGCAGGGAGCTTTTCGATAAACTGGACTGGAGCGATTATGCCATCATCAGAATCCTTGATTACATTGATCATGCAGGAAAAGAGTATCCTGACCTGAACCTTCGTGGTGAAATTGCTGTCAGCAACCCGCTCCGGCTGATCTGGCTGGCTGTGAATAAAGGAACAGGCGGTGCCAAACCCGATTTTTTTATCGATATAATCATGCTCTTCCGCCAGCTCAGAGGGGAAAACAAACAGCAGGCCTTTTCGCTTGACCGGGTACTATCCTGGATGGATCGGTTTCCGTCCGGATTGGATCCACGTATTATCCAGGTCAGGGAAGAGAATAAGCAAAGGATCATCAGTATCCTGATGGATAGGATCGATGGGGGGGAGGTTGAAAGTTCAAGGTATTTTTTCGAACCCGACTTGAGCACATCGCAAAAGCTTGAAAAAATGCAACGGTGGTGGGAAGACTACAGGTTTCACCTTCGCTTTGCGATCCGTTCCCCTGAACTGCTGAACGAAATGCTGGACAACTCCCTTGATCCGGATACCATGAAGATTCTTAAGGATGCCGAACAGGTGGGTATTCCATTCTTCGTCAACCCATACTACCTTTCCCTGCTCCATGTCAGGGTTCCTTATTTTGCAGTTGGAGCTGATCTGGCCATTCGTCATTACATCCTTTACTCCAAACAGCTTGTAGAGGAATTTGGGGATATCGTTGCATGGGAACTGGAAGACCAGGTAGAACCGGGTAAACCAAATGCGGCCGGATGGCTCTTGCCAGAGGGACACAACATCCATCGCCGCTACCCGGAAGTGGCCATTCTGATCCCCGATACCATGGGCAGGGCATGTGGAGGATTGTGCTCATCCTGCCAGCGCATGTATGATTTTCAGGGCGGGAGACTGAATTTCAACCTGGAGAAGCTCACTCCCGGGGAAAAGTGGAGTGAAAAGTTAAAGAAGTTAATGCAGTATTTTGAAGAAGATGCCCAGTTAAGGGATATTCTGATCACCGGAGGGGATGGTTTGATGAGTGCGGATAAGTCCCTGAAGCACCTGCTGGATGAAATATTTGAAATGGCCAGGCGAAAGAAGAAAAGGAATGAAACGTTGCCCGAAGGGGGAAAATTTGCTGAGTTGGTCAGGATCAGGATCGGTACGCGTTTGCCTGTGTACCTTCCTCAGCGTATTTCACTAAACCTGATCAAGATTTTAAAAGAATTTAAGGAGAAGGCAACCAGTGTTGGAATCAAGCAGTTCCTTATTCAGACACATTTTGAATCATCCATGGAGGTAACTCCCGAGTCGTCCATAGCCGTTCATCGTTTGATTGCGGCCGGGTGGACGGTTACAAATCAGCTGGTGTTTACTGCAGCAGCATCCAGGCGCGGCCATTCTGCCAAGCTGAGAAAAGTGCTGAATGATATTGGGGTACTACCTTATTATACCTTTACAGTAAAAGGTTACATGGAAAACAATGCCGGTTTTGCTCCCAACGCCAGGGTAGTCCAGGAACAGCTTGAGGAGAAGGTGGCCGGTCAGATTGAGGAGAAATACTACGATACCATCCGTGGTTTTCCGGAGGAGGCAAGCCTGATGGTTGAGAATGTTGAGGCACTTCGGAGGTATGCAGGTCTGCCGTTCCTGGCTACGGACAGAAATGTCTTGAACCTTCCCGGTGTTGGTAAAAGTTTGACATTCAGAGCTATAGGAATCACTCGTTATGGCCGCAGGATTCTGGAATTTGACCACGATGAAACCCGGCATCACAGTCCGATCATCCATAAAATGGGTAAGGTCATTATTATTGAATCAAAATCCATCCACGAGTATCTCAAACAGCTGGAGGAACTGGGTGAAGTCCGGGAGGATTATAACGGATTGTATGGGTATTCTATCGGTCAAACCGAACACCGCATTCCCGTCTATGATTACCCGGATTATTCCTTCCAACCCACCGATGCCCTGACAAACCTTGAAGTCTGAGCGTTACACGTTTAAGATTATTATAAGTATATTCATATATGAACTCACTTCGACAAGCCGCTCCGATCATTCTTATTGCATTTTTTCTCAACCCTGTTCGGGCACAGAAAAAAGGGTTGGAATCCATCTCCACACACGATCTTAAAATGCACATGGAGTTCCTGGCCTCAGATGAGTTGGAAGGAAGAAATACCGGTGAGCCCGGATTACAAATAGCTGCCAGGTACCTGGCAGTTCAGGCCAGGCGACTGGGATTGCAACCAGCCGACCCGGACAATGATTTTTTTCAGCTGTTTACCATTCTTGAGAGAGCTTACGACCGGGAGCACAGCCAGGCTGCCATCATAACTCCTGGCTCGGATCCTGTGCTTAAAAATGAGGTAGTGATCTATGTGGCCCATTTTGATCATTTGGGTACCGATGGCAGAGGTGGAGTTTTTAATGGTGCAGACGACAATGCTTCGGGAACAGTAGCGCTTATTGAAATTGCAGAGGCATTTATGAAAGAAAAGAAACGTCCTGGAAGGAGTGTGGGATTTCTCTGGGTTTCAGCCGAAGAGATAGGATTGTTTGGCTCACAGTATTTTGCCGGGAATCCACTGATTCCCACCGGGAAAACTTCTGCGGTGATTAACCTGGATATGTTAGGCAGGACCAAAACAGTCGAAGATGAAACCTGCAGCATGCAGGGTCTGACCATCATGGGAGGTGATACGGTGAAGGTAATCGGCGGGTTGCAAAGTGTTGTATTGATGGATATCAATAAGAAAACCCTTGAAGAGATGGACATGTATGGCAACTATACATACAATGATCCGGACCACCCGGATCGGTATTTTTACCGGAGTGATCATATCAGTTTTGCCAGGAAGGATATCCCTGTTCTATTCTATTCAACCGGAACACATCGCGATTACCACCAGGTTACAGATATTGAGGAACGGATCGACTATAATAAGTTTCTGAAGATGACCCGTTTTTGCTATAAGGTGGGACTCAATGTGGCACAGTACAAGAATCCCATCGAAGTGGATAACCCCTTTTCCAGCTGGTAGACTTAATCGAACTGGCCGATTTAATCGAGGGTTTCCAGGTAAAGATTCCGGAATTGCATGGGTGAACCTTCCGATTGCAACAGGATATTTCCTTCTGTGAGGGTCATATCAGATCCGGTATGCTGAAGCACACCATTGACTTTTACCTCGATGGTCCCATCCAAAGAGGTGATGTCGTAGCTGTTCCACTCACCTGCAGGGGTTTCACTTACCTCCTCAAACTTGGGTATGATCGCGAAACGGTTTTCTTCAGAAGTGATCAGATAAGTTGAGTCCTTAATGGTTATTCCTGATCCTTTGCCAATAAGTACGATATCACCTGCATGCTCATGCATAAGCTGGCATTCTATGCTCAGGGGCCAGAGACGATCTTCACCCTGGACATGGATCAGCACACCGCTGTTGGTGGGCTGTTCGGTCCATCTCCATTCCACATGAAGGTTAAAATTACTGAAGGTCTCCTTAGTCCGGATATAAGCGTTGGGTTTTCCGGTAGTTTGGATCAATCCTTCATCGACCCAGAAAACATCTCCGGGTTCAACGTCGGAATTGCCCACGAAAATGTTCCAGTTTTCCAGGTCCTCACCGTTGAACAACATGACCTTGTTATCTGAACTGCATGAGGCAATCAGCAGGGCAAGAAATAAAAATGTGGCAGATTTGGTTGAAGTTTTCATTCGTTTAAAATTTTTATGGATTTATGCTGTATTTGATTTATGGGTACTTATTAGAGATGCCCTTAATACACTTGAGGGACAAATGTCTGATCTGACATGGGGGGTCTAACGTACCCTTCCATATTGATGGCAGGAAGGTCTATCTTTTTATGTTTGATTTCCTTATAGGGGATCTTTGACAGGAGATGATGTATGCAATTGAGCCGGGCCCGTCTTTTATCATCCGCGTTGACTACGAACCAGGGAGAGATCTTTGTGTCGGTATAGGAGAACATCTCATCCTTTGCCTTGCTGTATTCTATCCATTTATTCCTTGATATCAGGTCCATTTCGCTGAATTTCCATCTTTTCAACGGGTCTTCGATCCGCTCCAGGAAACGGTTTTCCTGTTCTTCATCACTGACAGAAAACCAGTATTTAATAAGGATGATCCCGGAATGGATCAGCATCTCTTCGAAACGGGGACAGGAACGCAGGAAATCCCAGTATTCGTCATCCGAACAGAAACCCATGACATGCTCAACGCCTGCCCGGTTGTACCAACTCCGGTCAAAGAGGACAATCTCACCTGCTGCAGGCAGATGTGCCACATAGCGCTGAAAATACCACTGTGTTTTTTCACGTTCGGTAGGTAAACCAAGCGCTACTACCCTGCATATCCTGGGATTAAGACGCTGGGTGATCCGCTTGATCACTCCCCCTTTTCCCGCAGCATCCCGGCCTTCAAAAAGCACCACAACACGCAGGTCATTGGCTTTCGCCGATTCGTGCAGCTTTACAAGTTCAAGTTGCAACTGTTCCAGTTCATGGAAATAGACTTTCTTATTCAGTCGGGTTGAATGTGCGTTTGCAGAGGAGACGTCAGACTTTTTCTGCTTGTGATGCTTGCTCATAACTCTTTTTTTTTATGATTTGCACCGGATCATTTTGTTCCGAACAAACGGTCACCTGCATCCCCGAGCCCGGGAACTATGTACCCCAGCTCATTCAAACATTCGTCCAGCGCAGCCAGGTAGATGTCGACCCCGGGATGATCCTTTTTGATGCGGTTGACACCCTCCGGGGCTCCAACGATGCATACCAGTTTGATGATCGAGGCTCCCTCGTTTTTTAATGCTTCGATGACGGCACTGGCACTACCTCCCGTTGCCAGCATAGGATCGAGTACCATTACCACTGCATCTTTGAGATTGCCCGGGAATTTGGCATAGTAGTTTTTTGGCTCGAGTGTTTTGTGATCGCGGTACATTCCGACATGACCCACCTTGGCAGTTGGAATCAGGTTGGTGATCCCATCCACCATTCCCAGTCCGGCCCGAAGCACAGGAACCAACACGACATCCATGGCCATTTCGTTGGTGGAACACTTTGTAAGGGGTGTTTCGATCTGAATCTCCCTGACAGGGAGGTCCCTGGTGATCTCGTAAGCCATGAGACCCGCAATCTCATCGAGATTTTCACGAAAGTCTTTGGTCCCTGTCTCCTTTTTCCGAATAAGGGTAAGTTTATGCTGGATCAGCGGGTGTTGAACAACTATAAGCATGAGTAGTTGCAACTATCTTTTGAATACGGATGGATCTGTTTCTCTTTCATTGTTTCGGAATGCAGCCACAAAAGCCTGGTTGTATCCTGCGGTTCTACACTTTGTCCTGAAGGAGCTTGCATCCTGAACCGTGGCAAATTCACCCACAGTGATCCTGTATGCGCCTTTGTAAAAGTATTCGAAAGTGGAATACCTGGTTCCGGCAATGGTTACCGATGGGTTCCTGTTGGTTTTTGAACTTGATAAGATCTGAACACGAAAGATCACCTTGTCGGAATCTGGTTCCGGCTCTGGCACCGGCTCTTCAATTACCGGTTCGCTTGCAGCCACTTCAAGTACTGGTTCCGGTTCCGGTTCCGGTTTCGGTTCAGCCTCCGGAACAATTGGTACGATCACAGGTATCACAGCTGCTGGTTTCGGTTCCGGCTCATCCGGCTCAACTTCTTCTTCTGTCGCGAGCAAAGGCATGACATTCATGTCAAATCCGATTTCCTCGAGGGTTTCAATTCCAGCTGCAAATACTGCAGAGGTAAAACCAGTTTTCACAAGGTCTCGCAAAAGCAGCGAGAGATCCTGGTTCCGGATATCATCTATTCCTGAAAGAAGAAAAGCCTTGTTATTCAGACTCATTTTGTAGATTTCACCCGGTGTTGATTCAGGTTCCGGGGAAGTGGAATAAACTGCCATTTTCTTATTGGGATGAATAGAAAATCCCAATTCATCATTGCTGGTATTGATGTAATCGGTCAGGTTTTGGGGTTCCCCCCAACCGGAACCATTGAAGAAACAGACATAAACATCATAACCGCCTAATCCCATATGTCCGGATGAGGAGAAATAGAGGTTATTGCTATGGTCAAGGTAAGGGTACCATTCATGACCGGAAGTATTGATGCTTTGCCCCATGTTCACAGGAATTGACCAACCAGCTTCAGTTTTCCTGGCAATAAAAAGATCCAGACCACCATTGGAAGGGGTGCGGTCAGAAGAAAATATCATATACGAATCATCCAATGAGATGGCAGGGTGCATATAGCGGGAAGGATCGCCGGTAAACGATAGCTGCTTATGCCTTGAGCCCTCGCCGTTGATAATCGACATCTCAAAGATCTTTTCCACGTTCCGTCTCCCTGATATCCTCACCTTTTTGGTAAAATAGACGGTTCGGTAATCCCTGGTAAACGACATGCCAGCAGGCGAATATGGAAAATCATCATTGATAAATAAAGGCCTGCTGTTTTCAAGAGCGATGTATTCAAGAGGCACAAAATAGGTTTTGATCACTCCGAATGTGATGTGATCGGGAATCATGTTCTGGTGGTACTTGGTATTGGACAGGAATACCATACCATTCATGTAAAAGGTAATATTGTTATCTGGACCGTGAATCTTCAGATCCACCGTATCCATCACCAGTAATTCCTTCACCCGGACCGAATCCACATCGTCCATGTTAGGAACCGGGGATCCATTCAAGTATATAGGTAGAAGAGCAGTTACAATGAAAAGGTAGAAAACTAGATTTATATGTGAGGTAATCCGATGCATGTCTTATAACTATTACCAGTGTCTGTATTGTAAAAATGTATGTCTGCCTTTACCCAGGTTCACCCCCATGGAAATTTCAAAAATAATATTATCATCATTCAGGAATCCCGAACTGGGAAACTCCAGGAAAACACCTGTGTAAAAACGGGGAAACTGATACTGGAAAAAAAGTGCAAAGACGTCGAATGATTTTACATAAGTTCCAATATAGAAATTTTGCAGGTAGAGCTTCAGGTAGGGGACAAGGTGTTTTTGTGGTTCTGATATGGTTGAATCATTCAGGGAAATCAGAAGGGAGGGCTCAAGAACGATTGAATTGCTTCGGTTTAACAAAAATTTGTACCCTCCGTAAAAATGATACTCCCGGGAAATATAAGCATCCGAATCTATCGACACTTCTTCGGTAATCCTGGTGCCAAACAAGGAGGTAACAGAAAGTCCTGCAAATGCTGTTGGCCCATAATAATATACTCCGAAGTCCATATTGGGATTGAAGATGCTAACCGATGTATCTGACACCGATTCATCTTCTTTTTTCGGAATATTAAAAAATCCTTTCAGAGAGGAACCTATGGATATATTGTGAATATGGGCATCATCGAGGGCAATGTGATAGGATCCCACGAATGCTAGCCCGGTATTCCAGGAACGGTCCAGTTGTTCCTGGAAAGCGTAAGCCCCAAATCCAAAATTGGAAAAGATGCCATTGGGGCTATTCAGTCGCTTGTGGAAGTTTATTATCTGACTATCAGGATTTTTCAGGACCTTAGAAGTAAGGCTAATATTCGTAAAATCTTTGCTGCCTACAAATGCGGGATTTAGCACCATGGGATTATAGACGGGAATTGACAATGGTTTTGAAGGGACATCCTGGGCTCCCACAAGAAGGGTGAGGGTGAGTCCAACCAATGCTAAAACAGATTTCCCGACTATTGTTCTAAACCACATAATAAGCGCTCTGCATATAACTGTAACGGAATGACAAGGTACCATTTTTTGAGAAATGGTACAATTCAAAGAAATGAGATCAACTTCTTTTACATAATTGCTTCAACAGATTTTTAAAAATGAAATAGTGTAACGGTAAAAAATTATACCAATACAGGAATCCGGGGAGTCCTTCAGGCTTAAAATATGCAATTACCCGGAGCCTGTTCTCCTGACCTTCATTTTCGATGTTAAATTCCAGCCAGGCCTTACCCGGAAGTCTCATTTCTGCCCGCAGAAGAAGCTTTTGATTCTGAATCAGTTCTTCAACCCTCCAGAAATCAAGAACATCGTTCACACGAAGGGAGGTGGCACTTCTTCTACCTCTTGATGTTCCCACCCCCATAAAAATCCTGTCGATCATACCCCGCAAATGCCACATCCAGTTGCTCTGGAACAAACCGTTTTTGCCACCAATCTGACAGTATGAACGGAACAGTGCCCCGGCATCTTTTTCTGTTTTCAGGGAATAGCTGCTAATGAACTTTGGTGGATCATTCAATTCTGCAAGTTTTATTGCCAGCTCATGTGCAGGGGGATAGGCATCCGACCACCTGGTTGCGATCTTGTCATGTTCCTCGCGGGACAGGGCTCTCAACAATGCTACCTTGAATCGAATAGGTTGGAATTCGATGTATTTTTTAATCTCAAACTCCTTGCCAGTTGTTTCACTATTTTCGAGTACACCTACAAGGTATTTGATGACGTCCCTGATGCTGATAGGTTGACAAAGTGTATTTGCCCATGGTGGAATAATGTATAGGGGGGCATTTCGAACAATATTCTCAAGAATCTCAAAGGAAGCACTCCCCGAACCTATGATGATGGCTGCCTGAAGAATGGTGGTGGGGACTTTACCCTGTTCGAGTATTTTTGCTACGTTGATCCTGCTTCTCAGGTGATCGGACAACCTTGCTTCAACGTTTACAAGAGCCCCAAGATAAATAATGCGTTTAAGATTTTGTTCCTCTGCAATATACCTGAAATTTGTTACAGCTTGCAGGTCAGACTGTTCAAACTCCTTTTTTCCCAGTAACAAAGAGTGGATCAGGTAATAGGCAACAGAAACACCTTTCAGGGCCTTTTTAAGTTCGGAGATCTTCAATGCATCTGCCACAATAATTTCTGCATCAGGCCATCTCTCTTCATATTCAAGGAAATAACTGCGGACCATCACCCTTACGTTGTATCCGCGACCAATAAGTTCCGGAACAAGACGACCTCCAATGTATCCTGTTGCCCCTGTGACCAGTACAATACCGATTTCAGGATTCGGAACAGAAGGAAGATCCTTACAAAAAGATTCCTGGCTATACCAGTCCATTTTGTTTATCTATTGCATTTCAATATCTGCAATTTTATTGAGAAGGTTGGGGGACGAGTTCTGAAACTATGAATTGCGCTTCCTGGTAAAAATCTCCGCTGGAAATCAGCTTGTCATTGGAAGTATCTTCATCATTGTTAATATCTGCATATGCATTTACGGTCCCAGAAGCGATCACAATGAATCGCTCGTGCGAGGTGGTGTCAGCAGTAACGGTATACACCTGCGACTGCCCACCACCGCTGAAAGCACTGACATCAATAATGTTTCCGGTAGTTGTGTTGTAGACAGCCAGTTCGCCAAAAAATTCATAATAGGTTGGGATATTGCCTGTAGTCAGGATCTGGGAATTTACTTTGATCAGGGCTGAGGCGAATAACTTCTGATTTTTAATATGGGCGCTGATCTCAACATTGGGATTAATCTGAATTATTGGCTCTTCTTCAAGGTTGATGCAGCTCACCATCATGAGCAGGAAAAGGACCGATATGGTATATATAACTTTCATTCGTAATTATTTTATTTTTCTCATGGGCGTTTCATAAGGTTGTTCTAAGAAAAGCTAAAAGTAAGAATTCACTTTTATAAATACAAAACGCATCCCTGAGCAATGAAAGCAAAAGCAATGTAAGAAGATGAATTTTACATCTGGAGCTGTACCTTCTTCTTGGAGTAATTCTTGTACTGGATTAATAGT
>Ga0255420_10386_pt1 | contig 9991 bp, 19 predicted proteins | sample ANMaggSeSYBR02I3_FD_182630 | JGI IMG/M metagenome (GOLD analysis project Ga0255420, IMG submission 182630) | Sediment cell enrichment communities from methane seep in Santa Monica Basin, California, United Staets - ANME aggregate JGI... | ecosystem: Environmental > Aquatic > Marine > Cold seeps >...
CAATGTTAAACCAATTTTTAGACTGAGTCCCCCTAAAAATGGATATGAGGGAATAAAAAGATCATTTGTTAACAAGGGAGCGCTAGGATACCGCAGAAAAGAAATAAATAAATTGTTAGAAAGAATGATATGAGAAAGTTAAATATTTCAAAAAATTTTTATATGGATATGTTCTATTAAATCTCAGAGGGGGAAAACCATGGAAGAAACATTATATAATATTGAGATACATAAAGGAATGGATGGATATCTTGGAAAAATTTTTTCAGATGCTGATGGCATTAAAGAGTTTAAAAATGATCATTTAGATCAGCTACTAAGAGATATGACCATTGATATGCAGCTTGCCCTAGAAGAATTTTCCAATCGTTCCAATGAAGAATTTACCGAAGGCCATGACGGAGGAAAAATATAAGGGTAATCTTTTTAAATGTATCTGGCATTTGGTGCTTCTATTATATCTATAGATATGGAGGATAATGTTAAAATATACTCGATTTGAAAAGGCACGTATAATTGGTGCCAGAGCCCTGCAGATATCAATGGGAGCTCCATCACTAATAAAAATACCAAAAGACGTTATCTTCCCTATTGATATAGCTATGCTTGAGTTTAAAGAAGATGCAATACCAATCACTGTAAAAAGAGTGGAGCAATTGTAGTTTAAAGAGGAAATCACATGGCCAAAGATGAACAGGAGAAGGAAGCAGAAACGCAAAAAGACGAAGAAATAGCTTTGTCTATTTCGCCCCATGTTATATAATCCTTAGCAATCTGTAGCATGCCTTTGGTGCTTGCATTTTCCTCAAGTAATACACAATGGTTGACTCTAGTCAGTCGAAATAATTGTAAAGTGCGTTTGATATCAGGTTTTACATTAACTATTCCTCTAACTCTTACTGCCGCAAATACCATGTTATTTTGCCTCCTCTGGTGGTGTTGGTTGCTCTGTCCCTGGTGGTGTTGGTTGTTCTGTCTCTGCTGTGATGCCTAGACTTCCAGATATTATACCTATTTTATTGATCTCACTATTCATAACTCTCATCTGCGTGTTTTCCTTTAATGCATTAAAAACAGCTTTTGCATAATTAACTGTGGTTTTTGTTTTCCCTGATGTGAATGCCCAACAATCTTTCACTCCAGCTAGCCGGAGGATTTTTTTGGCCACTTCTCCAGTAGCAAGACCAATCCCCTGCGGGGCAGGTTTAAACATAATTTCAACAGATCCGCTTTTTCCTTTTATAGTAAATGGAACTGTATGGGCCTTTCTACAACCGCATTCCCAAGAACCGCATCCTCTTTTTATTTCTATCATGTTTAACTTTGCGTTTTCTATGGCTTTTCTTATGCTTGATCCAACTTCTTTTCCCTTTGCCTGTCCTAAACCTACATACCCATCATTGTTTCCTACGACTACAGTTATTACGAATTTCACTCTTCTGCCAGAATCAGTCATACGTTGAACCATGTTTACATCTATGACCTCGTCATCTGTTTCTGGTAGCAAGATATCTACAATTTCTGGTTCTCTTAGAGGTAGACCTATTCTTAACGCGTCACTCATGCTGGTGATTTTTCCACCTTTTACCATTCTCCCTAGTTTTGTCTTTGGGTCCCACTCTACCGGTCGTCTCTCTCTTTTTTGTGCTGGTCTACGTCCGCGTTGTTGCCGTCTCCTATTTGCTACCATTATTTACCTCCGATAATTTTACTCTTAAAATCATTTACAGAAGTCATTATCTCTTTGTTTAGATGTTTACCTGAGATTCTATCTTCGCTAGGTATTTTCTCATTGCTGTGTGGGCATTTAATCCCTGCATCCAATACGCCTTTAAGTGCCGCAAAATTCTTCGAACCCTTCACGGGACGTTGCCTTCCTATATCCAGAACGCCTTCACTTATGCCGTTATCCCTGGCTCTTTTCCCAGCCAATAAACCTGTTAAATATGCCGCGGGAGTTGTAGATGTCGAATATTTCCATTGATATTTGCTGATAAGTTCGTTAGAAGTGGCCGAAACAATAATTTTATCTCCGTCTTCATTGTATTCAACAAACTGCACTCTTACGTTTTTCAGCGAGTTTCTTACTACTATTCTTGTCTTTCTGGATCTCAATAATCTAAGTCTTTTTCTATAATCTGTTTTTCCTTCACGTCGTCTCCTCAGTTTAACATGATATCGTGGCCCTGGTTTCATTGGTTGACCCCCTCCTTTATAATCCCGTCAGAAATCAAATGGGTTTCTAAATGGCGTTTGCTTCTGAACTCGCCACCTTTTGCCTTACGGTAATATTTGCGATAGATTGTCCTGTCGATTTTTTCCTCAGCTCTTAGTGTCTTTAGATAGGATCTAATTGGCCGTATTGTACGTATCCATCGCTTTTTTCTGGGCAAACGTGCATACTTTGCTCCTTTTCTTGAACCATGTCCGCGTCTACGCCCTTTTTTCTTTTGCTCTGCATTAAATTTTTTCCGTCCACGCGATATGCCTTTTATTTGCTTACTTTTTATGGCTTCGCCTCTAATGAGAATCCTTACATCATCTTTTGTAACCGCTTTTGCAATCTCATCAATCCGGTCATGATCCATCCAGACTCTATTTGCACCGCATTTGAGTAGTGTTGATGCCATCCTTCGTTGATTTCTTAAATCAGCCATGCTTTCTAACTCCTATTAAGTACTCTCACATCTAATTCTTCAGCCTTTTTCTCTATCTCGATGCGTTTTTTAGTTCCAACTGTGCTTCCTATCCGTGCAGCCTGTGTCTTTGGATCGACATTTTCAATATCTCTCACATTATATACTGCAACTTCTTCAAAACCTGAGGGGTGTAAACCACGAGTCTCTTTTGGCCCTCTGTAACCAACCCTTACTTTATTGGGTCTATATTTCAAGTTAATTCGCATTTTGGATGTTATACCATCTGGTCTTCTCCAGTTCCTTGGAATTCGTTTGTATCTGAACCATTCTTCTCTGATAAAGTTCGGTGTCCTCTTTTTTATCTGTTTTCTAATCAGCAATCTTTCTTTCAGTTCCTTACTGAGCTCTGGCTTTTTCTTTACCCGGTATGCGCCTTCTTCTTCCTCTTCAACAATCTCTACGTCTTTCTCTTCTTTTCGGGCTGTCTTTGGTTTTTCTTCCTTTGTTTTTGTTTCGGGTGTATCCTTCTCTTCAACCGTTTTTTCTGGTTTTGTTTGTGGTTTTTCAGCTTTTTTCTCAGAAGTTGTACCTGCTTCTTTTTTTAACTGATCTTTAATATCCTTTGCAAATTTTTCGTTGATGCCTTTGATTCTTACTAAATTATCAATAGAAGCTTTCCCAAGCTTCTCAAGTGAATCGAAACCACTATTGTAGATTAGTTCGGCTTTTGCTTTACCGACACCATTGAGTGATGAAAATTCTTTGATAACGTCTTCTTTTGTCATGACTACTTACCCCCTCTGCTTATTCTATAGACTCCATCTTGGAACACACGTATGTCTCGCTTTTTTACTTTTGTTGCTCGTTCAATGTTTGCAGTAGTTTGCCCAACCTTTTCTTTATCAATGCCCTTTACAGTTGTGTCATCACCTTTTGTTTCTACAGTTACACCTTCAAGAATTTTGGCTTTCCGTGGTGAACGTTCACCGAGGAAGTTTTGAATTACAAATTCATTTCCTTCAACAGATGTCTTTATGGGAAAATGGGAGAACACTGTTTTCATCTTATATTCGAACTCTTCAGTGACGCCCTTAATCATATTGTTAATATGTGCAACAAAAGTACCTATCAAAGCTTTCTCCTTTCTTTTTGGACTTTTACATTTAACTTCAATAATGTTGCCATTGATCTTTAAATTTATCTTTGTATGGGAAAAAACCCTGGAGAGGGATCCGTTCTCCCCCTTTACTGTTAGATTATTGTTCTCAAGGGTAATCTCGACATTATCTGGAATTGTTATCTCTTCTTTTATCTCAGCTATTCTTGCCATGATTCATCACACTTTAATTTTAGTAAACATAAGCCAATACTTTTCCACCGATTCCGCTTTTCTTTGCTTCATTGTGGGATATTATTCCCTGTGTTGTTGTAAGTATCAACAAACCAAAATCTCTAGCTGGGAGGTACCTTGATTCCCATTTCTCTAGATCGTCTCTTTTTATTGGATATCTTGGTTTTATAACACCACAGCTGTTGATATTTCCCGTTAGTCTTACCTGAAAAATACCTGCTTTTCCATCTTCCACATACTCAAATTCGCCAATGTATCCTTTTTCCTTTAGTAGGTTTAGAACTCCACCTATTAGTTTTGAAGAAGGTTGTATGGTACACATACCCTTTCCTTTAATCTCGGCGTTTTTTATAAGTGATAATGCATTTGCTAGTGGATCATTTAACATGTAATCTTAAACCTCCTTATGAATATTTTTTGAAACCCATTTCTTCAGCCTTTTCACGGAAACACTGTCGACACATGTGGAGACCATATGCTCGTATAAGACCTCTTTTTCTCCCACATCTTTCACATCCTTTGATTCTGCCGTAAATTTTCTTCTTTTCTTTTATCTTCATGTTTATACGACCTCCACATTAAATTTCTCAGAAAAGAATTTCATTGTCTCTTCTCTTTTCACCCTGTGTCTATGTGGTATTTTCCTTTGACATATACGCCTGCGTTTAATCCGATATCCTTGTTTTTTCATTGTTATGCAGATATCCATTCCAAATATGCCAATATTTGGATCGTATCTTTGATCTTCAAATAACGTGTGATCGGGTATTCCATAGGCGAGGTTTCCCTCATAATCAAATGAGTAATCAGCCATTTTATTTTCTCTGGTTTTTAATGCGCTCATTAAGAAATCATCGGCGTCCTTTCCACGTAAGGTGACTTTGCAACCAATAGGCATCCTCTTTCTAAGGCCCCAGTCTTTGCTTGTAGTTCTAGAAAGGGTTTGTATTGGTTTATGGTGAGTAATATCTACTAACACTTTTTCGGCTTTAGTTAGTCGCTCACCCGCTTCGCCGACCCCTATGTTAACTGTGATTTTTTCAATTCTTGGTTCAAAAAGAGATTCTTTTTTTCCGGACTCTTTCTTTTTTGTAGCAGTCTTCTTCTTGGCACTCATTGTATTCTCACCTCTGGTAGTGCTATCGCAGGTTTGGTTTTTCCAATCGGAAATACATAACTTTGAAGTGTTGAAAATTCACTTTTCCCCTTCATTTTCGCAAGGTTTGGTTTTGACGATGGAACGATTTCTACATCTTCTATATTGGCAGTCTGCCCTATATGGCTACCACCAATGATTATTGATACGTTTCCCTTGGTAAATTTGTATACTTCATTGATTTTCTGATCTTTAAAGGAGATTTTCAAAACATCTCCTGTATCATATTCATCTTTTTTTATGAGTTTATTTCTGCCATCGTGTAGGTTGAGTTGTGTTCTATTTCCCTTTATAATTGTTTTACTCTCTATGCGGCATAGCTTCCATTCTGCGTCCTTTGATTGAATTGGAACGAGTGTTAACTTACCTTTTTGATCAAATAAAATTCTATAATCTTTTTTCAGTTTTGTAATAGATATTACATCCATTAGTCCACAAGGAAACTTGTAATTTTTTCTTTTAATTCCATCAACTAGAATTTCGCCAGTGGCAACGAGTCTTTTTGCTTCTCGTTGGGTGTCACATAATTTGAGGTAATCTCTGATGATCATACTTAGTGGTATTGCCTTCTCTAAAGGGTGTGGGCCAGGAGCTGCTTTGACGGTCCATTTCCGCTCTTTTCTATGTAGCCGTTGTACCCTTGGTGCATTTAATCTCTTTAAGTGTTTACTCATTTATTTTCCTCCTTTTTTGCCGTTTTTCCAGGAGTTTTTTTCACGGTTTCCTTTTTTGCCGGAGTTTTTCCACTCTCAGCTGGTTTTTTCAGTGTTGTTTTTTTCTCCGCCTTGGGTTTTTCCACCTCTTCTTTTTTTGGTTTTGCCTTAGGTGTAGTTTTTTTCTCCACTGGTTTTTCCGGTTCTGTTGTTTTTTTCACAGTTTCTTCTATTTTCTCCGCTGGTTCTGCAGGTTCTTTTACGGGAGGTTCTTCCATTTCTTCAGCTTTTCTTTTTTCCTCTTCCACTACTTCTTTGATTTGTTCTTTTGCTTCCTTTTCTATTTCCTTCTTAGTTTCTTCAGATAGGTCGCTTTCCAGTTTGCTTCTCCGCCATTTATCGGTTAAATTTAACTTTGTAATTATCAAATTACTTGCATGAATTGGTTTTGCAATCTTTTTATTGTCTGCTTTGGTCATTGTCATGCCTTCGATTTCCACTTGTCTTCTCTTTATGTTGACATGTACGACTTTATCTTCGTGTCCCTTGAAACTACCCCGCATGACTCTTACGGTATCTCCTTTGATTACCTGAACGCTTCTCTTATCATATTTTAGTAGCAGATTTTCTTCTAGGTGAGCAGATATCCATTTTCTTCTCTTGTGGAGAGGTGCGTTGAATAATTCTTTTCTCTGTTTTCTAGATTTTATTGATTTCATTTTAACCCACTCATACTATTGTTGATGCAGTTGCGGCTATCCTTGGCCAACGTTCTGCTGCCTCCAGTGCAACAGGTCCCTTTATCATAGATCCCTTTGTTTCTCCGGTGTCTGTGACTATAACTGCAGCATTATCCTCAAATTGAACCATAGTTCCATCGGGTCTTCTAAATGGTCTCCTCTGGCGCACTATAACAGCTTTTAGAATCTGTCGCCTCATGTCTGCCGCTCCCTTCTTAACACTGATTATTATCATATCGCCCACGCCTGCTTTTGGGTAACGGCGATGAGTTCCTTTCAGTTTTGGGGTCATAATTAATTGTACTACTTTCGCACCCGTATTGTCTATGCAGTCAAGACGAGCTCCTACGGGTAGTCCTCTCATTACTTTGCCAGCGATTCCCTTCATATGTCTGTCTCCATTAAATTTTTTCTATTGTTACAAACGAAATTGTTTTACTGAGTGGTCTACATTCCGCTATTCTCACGTTGTCTCCAACCTTTGCTTTTATGCAAGGGGGGCAATGTGCAGAATATGTAGACGTTCTTTTTTCATATCTTTCATACTTTGGAACACGATGTGTATATTCTCTCTTCACTATGATAGAATCTTGCATTTTTATGGAGGACACAACTCCAGTTAATACCTGACCTCTAACAGACAGACTACCATGAAATGGGCAATTTCTGTCATTACAGCTTTTGCTTGGAGCTTTGACATTTAAACCTATGTTCCTTGTTTCTTCCTTTTTTTCTGCCATAGTTTTTCACCTTGTTTTTTTATCCTATCTTCTGATCTATATGCTATCTTTGAGCCGTTCAATATTGTCTTTTTTTCATCATGTTCAAATTCAAATTTTGCAATTTTTTTTGCAATTCTTTTATTTTTATCATTTATCCTAATTAGGAAGGTATTTTTCGTCTCGTCGATTATTACCCCAGATTTTCCTGTCCATTTGGAATCCTTACATTCCTTTATTGTTACGTGCAGTCCTATAAGTTCTTCCCTTGCAAGTGCTTTTTCATCCATGTTGATATCTCATAGGAATTTTAACTGCAGTGGGCTGGTTGGATACCGTTACTTTCTTTATAGTACGTCAACCATAAATCCCATTTTTTCCAATGATTCCTTTACTTTTATCCTGTGATCGCCTTGGAGTTCTATTTTCCCGTCTTTTATTGTGCCACCGCAGGCACATATTGCTTTTAGGTTGCTTATCAGCGTATCAATGTCTAGTTCATGGGGGTTTATGCCATCAACGATGGTCATCATTTTCCCGTATCGTCTCTTGTCAACGGCTATATTAATTCTCTGCTGTTCTCGTGCTATGTCTTCACAGACACATATCTCCTTAGGCAGACCGCATTTTGGGCATATATCGCTCATTTATTGTTCTCCTTCCTCCCGCATGATAGTAAGCATTCTTGCGATAGATGTCCGTATCTGCCTAATTTTACCAGGAGATGGGGGTGATCCACCCATTGCAGCTATCCCTCTTTCATGCATAAGTTCTCTTTTCAATTCCTGAAGTTTTTCACGTCTTTCTTCAGGAGTAAATCCTCTGATCTCTTTAGCCTTAATAGCCATCTATGCAACCTCTTCGAGTAATTTCTTTAAATTCTTTACAATAGTTTCAGCCGTCTTTCCACCAATACCATTTATATCGGATAGGCCATCAACATCCATTTCATATAGCTCTTCAAGTGTTTTGATTCCTGCTTTTTTAAACTTTTTAACGATGGATGGGCCAACACCCTGCATTTCAGCAAGTTTTTTGATATCAGTCTTTTTCTCTTTTTTTGATTCCTGTTTATCTTCTGTTTTCTTTGTTTCCTTAGTTTCTTCCTTTTCTTTCTCTTTTTCAGGAACTTTTATTGTTATTTCATCGGGTAATTTTGCATCGGGCCTCATAATTCCAACTTTGACGCCAAGTACACCTGCTTTTAATTTTGCAATGGCAAATCCTCGGTCCATAACTTCTTTTGCAGTTTCACCGCAGTATTTGACGTGTCCTTGTGTAAATTTCTCAGTTCTGTGTCTTGCACCAGTAAGTTTTCCTGCTATTATTATTTGGCATCCCTTTGCTCCAGACATCATGATTCTTCTAATTGTGGAATGCCCAGCACGTCTGAAATGCCAACCCCTCTCAAGAGCCTCTGCAAGTTTTTCCGCCATTATTTGTGCATTTAATGAAGCTCTGCTTCCTGCTTCTTGAATCTCTATTTGGGGGTTTTCTACATTGAATTTATCTCTAATATCTGCTGTTATTTCCTTAATTTTACTTCCGCCTTTGCCTATTACCATACCTGGTCGTTCTACCAATATGTTTATCCTTGTTCCCATGGGCGTTCTTTGGATGCTCATTCCACCAAATCCTGCCCCCTCTATTTTTTTAATTAGAAACTCTTTGATTAGTATTCTGTTTGTGTTCTCTCTTATGAATTTACGTTCGCCCGCCATTACTCTACCTCTTCAATGATTATTTCTATATTGGTTGTCTTTTTATTTTTGTCAGTAGCTCTACCCTGGGCCCTAGGCATAATACCTCTTAGTATCCTACCACCATATGCGGATATGTGTGAGATTTTCATGTTTTCCACATCAAATCCTTTGTATTCTGCGTTATTTTCTGCATTTATTACTGTTTTTAACATATATCGAGCTGCCTTTTGCGGGAAACTACCTGGACCTATACCTTTTTGGTGGGCTCTTTTCCTATTGTGAAACACAGCTGGAAGAGGTCGTTTCATGGATATGATCTCCCCAAGGTATTTCCTTGCATCCTCCGTTTTCATGCCTCTTATGGCATGGGCTAGATTTATAGAGTCCTTTAGGGAGCAGTGAAGCTCATATCCGTATGCTTTTGCGGCTTTATCTGGATCTACATCTGTTGAATATCTTTGCATTTTTCATCACTTCAAAGGCATAAATTTAGACGATCTGGTGGCACCTACTCCTGGTCCCGTATGCTTTACTTTCTTACGTGTTAGTGAAAACTCACCTAAATAATGTCCCACCATGTATGGATCTATGTCCACTCTTTGGAATTCATTACCATTGTAAACATCAATTTTATGACCTATAAAACTGGGTAGTATTATCATATCTCTATAGTGGGTTCTAATAATGTCACCCTTTTCTGCTTTTTCAACATCGTTGAGTAATTTCTCCTGCCCTTTGGTTAAACCCCTCTTCAATGCCCTTCGTGCTCTAGATGGAATTAACGGCAATAATTCATCCATTGGGAGTTTTTGCATTTCCTCTATTGTTAATCCATGGAATTTGAACTCAGTCTTACGCACCTCTATTTTCTTCCGTCTTTGCTTCCTCCTGGTTCTTGCCGCGCTTTTAAAACCTTTCTTTGTTGCCATATCTATCTACTTCCTCCCAGTTCGTTTTGCAGCTATACTTCCAACCTTTCTACCTGGTGGTGCGCCTCGGCTGACGGTATATGGTTTACCAACATGTTGAT
>Ga0255420_10171_pt2 | contig 9952 bp, 10 predicted proteins | sample ANMaggSeSYBR02I3_FD_182630 | JGI IMG/M metagenome (GOLD analysis project Ga0255420, IMG submission 182630) | Sediment cell enrichment communities from methane seep in Santa Monica Basin, California, United Staets - ANME aggregate JGI... | ecosystem: Environmental > Aquatic > Marine > Cold seeps >...
ACATAGGTCCCACCGATACATCCTCCGGGTAGAGAATCGGTAATCTCCTTTTTGGCAATTACTGCCGAAAGAGGTAGACCGAAATTAGCATAGATTCATATGAAAGGAGGTAATTATATTAGGTAAAAATAAAGTAGTAAAAATATTTTTTCATTTCTAAAATAAAAAGGAGGTTTACGAAAAAATGTTGAAAGAAAGTAAAGGGAGAAAAATATTATCTCTCTCAAAAGTCTCAGTACTAATCATTGCTATTATTTTAGTATTGAGTGTAATTGGATCTGTACAGGCAAAAGAGTTAGTTTTTAAATTAGGTCAGGTATTACCTGCAGAACATAGTTGGGGTATTTGTAGCTCGGGATTTGCTGAAGAAGTTACCAAAAGAACTGAAGGACGAGTTACTATCGAAGTTTACCATAATGCTCAATTGGGCAATGAAAAAGACATGGTTGAAGGTTTGCAATTGGGTACTTTACAAATGGGATTGATTGGGGGCGGTTCTTTCCAGGACTTAGAACCCAAAATGGGTATCGCTAATCTACCTTATGCATGGGAAGATCATTTTCATGCCTATCGAGCTTTTGACGGAGAGCTTGGCGATAAATTATTAGGTCTTCTTGCTGAAAAAGGTATAGTTGGATTATCCTGGTGGGAAAATGGTTTCCGAAACATTACTAACAATAAGAGATCTATTAACACACCAGAGGATTTAAAAGGATTAAAATTAAGAGTAACTCCTATTAAAATGCGTTTAGATACCTTTAATGCACTAGAAGCTCTTCCTGTACCTATGCCTTTTTCTGAACTCTATTCCGCACTCCAACAGGGCGTAGTAGATGGTCAGGAAAATCCTTTGGCAATTATTTATAGTAATCATTTTTATGAAGTACAAAAATATTTATCCATGACCGGTCATATCTGGGGGACTGCAATCTTGGTTATTTCTGAGAAAGATTGGAATAAAGTTTCTCCGGAGGATAAGGTAATTATTGAAGAAACTGCAAAAAAATGGGCTGATGAACAAAGAAAAATGATTAGAGACGCGGAGGATGATTTAAAATCAAAGCTTGCAGAAAAAGGGATGATTATTAATGAAGTAGACAAAGCTCCATTTATTGCGAAAGTCCAACCAGTATGGGTAGAATATGAAGAAACCTTTGGAAAAGACTTCATTGAGTTAATAGATAAATATAGGAAATAAAAGTAAAAAAACCTAAGGGTACCTATAATTCTCCTTTTGTGAATTGTAGGTATCCTTGTTTAACATTTTGTAGCGTTAAAATATATTTTTTAATTACACCTCTTTACTAATTTATAATCTAATAGGTGAGAAAAAATTGAACAATCAAGAAATATTAATAAGAGATTTATCAAAGATTATTCCCGAAAAAATATATGATTTTAAAAGGAAAACGATTTTTTCTCCTTTAGTTACCGGTAATAATAATTTAATGTTTGCTTTAGTAGAAGGGCAATATCTAGCGAAAAGTCAGAATCATATCCATCCAGGGGATGAAGTAACCTTAACTCTGTCTGGAAAAGCTGAGATTACTATTAATAATGAAAAATATACCATATTACCTCAGACTGCAATTCGGGTTCCTCCCGGGCAAATTCACCCATTAGTTGTGACCAGTAAAGGAATATGGATTGCTCTTGCTGCTTATTGTGATAATTGTTCGTTATTAAAGGAAAATAATAAAAAGATTATTAAAAATGGTAAATCCAATATAATAAAAAATACTTCCAGAGTCAAATTTCAAAATAAAAATAATTTAAAGATAAAAAATATATTTTCACCTTATATAACGGACGTAGGATATCTTAATCTTTCTATAATAAATGGTCACTACGTTAATAATGGCGATAGTCAGAAATATTGTAATTTTGGCGAAAATATATTCCTAACTCTAAGCGGTGCAGTTGAAGTAGAAACTAAAACAAAAAAATTTCTGTTATCTCCTGAAAGAGCTATTCTAATTAGCTCAGAACAAGATATTTCATTGAGGGTCATTAGCAAGGAACCATGGGTCGGGATAAATATTTCTTGTAAAAATTGTCCTCTTTTACAAATAAAGACGAATAGAAAAAATAAATTAAGTTATTAAGGAAAAACAAATATGAAAGAATTTTTACCAATAAAATTTCTAAATTTCATCATTGTAGCTATGTTTAGCTGTATGTCTATAGCGGTTTTTATTCAAATAATTTTTCGTTATCTTTTACATCAACCTATTTATTGGTCTGAGGAATTCCCCCGATTTATTCTTATCTGGCTTACTTTTCTTGGTTCAGCTATAGCAATGAAAAATCGTTCTCACCTGAGTATATCATTATTAACTAATCGATTATCTGTAAAAAAAAGAATATCGGTTCAATTTTTCGCAAATTTATTATCTTTATTATTTATTTTAATTTTAGTATGGGGAGGGATAATTATTACTATTTTAACTATGCCCAATCGAACAGCAGCTCTTCAAATGCCTACCGGATTAGTTTACCTTGCAGTACCGGTAGGGGGGATAATAATGATTATCTATCTCTTGAAAAATACCATAGAGTTATTTAAAGAAAATAATAATAAAGCAAAAGGCAAGGAGGAAGAAAAATGTTAATTTTAACCATAGCGCTTCTATTTTTTATCTCGATTAATATTCCCCTTGCTATATCTATTGGCTTATCTTCGCTAATATATATATTGCTAACCCAGACAATACCTCTTACTCTTATTGCTCAACGTATGGTAGCCGGAGTTGACTCTTTTCCTCTTTTGGCTATACCCTTTTTTCTTTTTGCAGGAAGTCTTATGGCAGAAGCAAAAATTACGCCGCGCATTATGCAATTAGCTAATTCTTTCGTAGGAAAAATCAAAGGCGGCCTGGCAATGGTAATGGTTTCATCCTGTATGTTATTTGGGGCAATATCTGGTTCAGGGGTTGCCGATGTAGTCGCTATCGGTTCTATTCTATTACCGGCTATGAAAAAAAGTGGTTATAAACCCGAGTTTAGCGTCTCCCTTTTAGGATGCTCCGGGGCTCTGGCCACAATAATACCTCCTAGTGTAGTCATGGTTATATTGGGAGTAACTACAGGAACATCTATTGGTAAACTCTTTTTAGGAGGAATAATTCCTGGGATTATTACTGGTTTTTCTTTAATGATCTTAGCTTATTTTTTTTCTATTAAAAGAGAAGATAAACAAGAAAAAGCTTTTTCTTTAAGGAAAATATTATATGCGTTTAAAGACGCTTTTTTATCACTCATGATGCCTTTAATAATTATCGGAGGAATCCTTACAGGCGTTTTTACTCCAACCGAAGCTGCAATAGCAGCAGTAGCTTATGCACTTTTTCTGGGTATTTTTATTTACCGAACTATTAAGATAAAACAATTACCGGGGATGATTCTTTCTACTGTAGAAACAAGTGCTACAATTTTATTTATTATTGCCTCTGCCTCTATTTTTGGATGGGTTCTAGCAGCCGAACAAATTCCTCAGCATTTTGCAAACGGACTCTTTTCTTTAACTAATAATTATTTTTTGGTCATTTTTCTTATTAATATAATGCTTCTTATTTTGGGCATGTTTATGGAAACCATAGCAATAATAATCATTGTAGTTCCGGTTCTAATGCCGGTGATTACTTCTTTAGGAATGGACCCTGTTCACTTTGGGGTTATGCTTGCGGTTAATCTAGCTATTGGCGCCAATACTCCTCCTGTAGGTGTAGATCTTTTAGCTGCCTGTCGTATAGGTGGAGTTAATCTTGAAGGAACGCTTAAATATGTCGCTTCATTTGTCGGGGTTATGGTAATTGCTTTAATTCTTATTGTTTTATTTCCCTCACTTGTGTTGTTTGTGCCTAATTATTTTATACCCGGTTAAATTAAAAATAAAAGAATGTGATATAAATTATATACAATATTAATATAATAGATAGTAAACTAGATAAGGAGAATTAAAGAAAAAGTGATGAAAATTAAAGATATTTTTTCTAAGAAAGCAAAAGAAATATCTTATCCCAAAATTAGAGAAATATTCGATAGGGCAAGTAAGTTTCGGGATGTAATAAATTTAGGAATTGGGGACCCTGATTTCGACACTGATAATAGAATTATTAACAAAACATTTGAATTGATAAAAGAAAAAAAATCTACCCACTATACTCCAGTTCCTGGGTATAAAGAATTACGAGAAGCCATTGCTTCAAAATATGGAAATGAAAATAAATTTGAAGTTACTTATGAAGAAGTTATTGTTACTCATGGAGCACAATATGCGTTAATGGTAACGATGCTTACTCTGCTTAATCCCGGGGATGAAATTTTAATACCCGATCCTTATTATCCAAGTTATCCCTCGCAAGTATTTTTGGCTGGGGCTGCTCCGGTTTTTATACCGGTATTTGAAAAAGATGGCTTTAAAGTAAAGGGTGGGAATATTGAAAAGAAGATTACTGAAAAAACTAAATTACTTATTATAAATAGCCCCAATAACCCTACTGGAGCAGTTTTAGGAAGAGAAGACTTGCAAGAAATATCTAAAATAGCTATAAAAAATGATTTACTAGTAATTTCTGATGAGGCCTATGAGACAATGGTTTATGATAATAAAAAACATTTTTGTATTGCTAATTTTCCGGGAATGAGAGAAAGAACGATAACTATTAATAGTTTTTCTAAAAGATATGCTATGACTGGTTGGCGGGTTGGATATGCAGTTGCCGCAAAGGAAATCATTGCGAATATGATGAAGATAAGTGGATATAATTTAAGTTGTCCCTGTTCAGTTTCTCAGCAAGCTGCAATAGCTGCACTGGATAGTTCACCAGGAATAATTGAAAAATTGAAATTTGAATATGAAAGAAGGAGAGACTTTATTGTTGCAGAATTAAATAAAATAAAAGGAATTTCCTGTATAAAACCGGAAGGTGCTTTTTACGTTTTTGCAAACATAAAAAGGACGGGAAAATCTTCAGAAGAAATATATGATGAATTATTAACTGAAGGAAGAGTGGTAGTTATCCCCGGTTCCGCCTTTGGCAAACAAGGAGAAGGTTATATTAGAATTGCCTATACGCTTCCTATAGATAGATTAAGAGAAGCTGTAAAAAGAATAAGAAAAGTTATCGAAAGAGAATAAAGTTATAGTTATTTTTAAGATAACTGTAAATATTATTTGAAATTAGTAAAACAATTGTAGTACAGAAAGGAGAAATTTATAATAGGTAAAAAAGATTATTATATAAAGTCGGTTATTAAATCCTTAAATATTTTAAATTTATTTTCTGAATCAAGATGTGAATTATCCGTATCTGAAATAAGCAAAGCATTGGATTTAGGTATTAGCACAACTTACCGATTGCTTGGTACATTAAAATATAAAAATTATATTGAACAGAATCCTCTAAATTTAAAATATAAACTAGGTTATGAATTTCTAAATAAGGCTTTTTTAGTTTCTAATGATGAAGCAAATATTGTAAAAAAATCGATGCCCTATTTAGAGAATTTACGTGATTTTACCAAAGAAAGTATTAGCTTGGCAGTTTTAAATGGCAGAGATATAGTTTATATCGCTAAAGCAGATAGTTATGAAGTTTTAAGAACGAATATTGAAATAGGTAAAAAATTTCCTGCTTATAAAACCGCATTAGGAAAAATGTTATTAGCATACCTTTCGCCAGAGCAATTTAATCGCCTATTTGATAAAGATAAACTTCTTATTAGCGATCCTTGTTTTAACTTAAACATTTCTGAGTTTAAACAATATTTGAAAAAAGCAAGAGAAGAAGGAATTGCTTTTGATGATGAAGAAGCTACTCCCGGGATAAGATGTATAGCTGCACCTATAGTAGATGCAACTGGTGAAGTATCGACAGCGATAAGTATTAGTGGCCCTACAATACGTTTTACTTTAGAGAAAATAGATTTATGTAAGAGAGAACTCGTTAAAGTTGCCAGAGGAATATCTTTTAAAAGCATATAGAAAAAGCATGTAGAAGAATTATCTTCTTACCCCCCCTTGATAAGTATTCCCAGTATTAGTTTTTTTTAAAGAGAATCCACAAACTAACCACATCACTCAAATCATCTGCATGAGTCATTATTAATTTTGTAAAGAGTGAGTCTACCTGTCTATTTAAAAAAAATTAATAAATATTTTAAAAAAAAGAAGGATTTTTTAAACATAGTGTGGTATATTAGAAATAGTAAATTGGGTCACCCAGTAACCCACTTTACAAATCAAAAGAGGTAAATATGAAATTTAGAGAAATTACTCCTGTCCGTTTATACGAGAGCGCAATAGAACAAATTATAGGTTTGGTCAAGAGAAGCGAACTAAAACCCGGGGATAAACTTCCTTCGGAGAGAGAACTGGCCGAGAAGTTTTCTATCAGTAGAGGATCTTTAAGGGAAGCCTTTCGAGTTTTGGAATCGAAAGGTCTTATTAAGAGTAAACCTGGTGGAGGAAGATTTATTCGAGAGATAAAGAAAGATGCTTTTATTGATACAAAAAATGTCATTTTAAACTTAGAGAAATCCTCAATCTTGGAACTTTTGGAGGCAAGAGAAATTTTTGAGGTTAAAATCGTCAAGTTTGCCGCTGAAAGAGCGACTGCTGAAGAGGTAAAGGTAATTGAAGAGGCTTTTAGTAGAGTGAGTGAAGAGGGAAGGACAGAAGATGAAAAGAAAATAGAATCGGATACAGAATTTCATTTAGCTATTGCCAGGGCATCTCATAATTTTGTTTTTGTTAATATAATAAAATTGCACCTAGATTTATTAAGAGATATTCGAGAAAAGACTCAGCAAATTCCCGGAAGGCGAGAGGAGCGATGGCGCGAACACCAGGCAATACTACAGGCCATTAAAGAACATGATAGTAAAAAAGCTAGCGAAGCTATGCTGAAACATTTGAGGACTATAAGAAAAGCTATTGTCTGAATGTGAGGGGATTATCTCTGATCGGTAAATACTGAACAAAGATAGGTAAATAATTTTTTAAGAAAAGAGGACTTTTTAAAAGCTTTCACAGAAAAGATAAGAAATGTTTTGCAGTGTACATAATAAAAAAGGAGAGTAAAGAGCTATGCTTATTGAAATTCTTATAGTTGGTTTATCGTTGGGAGCGATTTATGCCTTAATAGCTATCGGATATAGTATGGTGTATGGTATTTTGAAATTAATGAATTTTGCTCATGGAGATGTGTATGCTTTTGGTAGTTTTATCTGCTATATGCTTATGGTTAAATATAATTTAAACCCACTTCTTTCTATTATTATTGCAATGGTAATAGGAGGCTTACTTGCTTCGATAGTTGAGATTTTGGCATATCGCCCTTTGCGGGCTCCGGAATATAGAAATATATCTATGATTAGTGCGCTTGGGGTAGCATATATAATACAAAATACATCGGAAAATTTTTGGAGTAGACAAGTTCATTTTTTCCCATCTATCATTTCTACTCAATTTGTCTCTATTTTCGGGATCCAAGTTCCTACTACTCAATATTTAACCTTAGGAATTGTTATAGTAATAGTAGGGGGTCTTAATCTTTTCTTGAAATATCATAAAGTAGGTAAGGCTATTCTTTGTACATCCCAAGATATTCCCACTTCTAGTTTAATGGGAATCCCTATTAATAGAACAATCTCAATAGTGTATCTACTTGGAGGAATGCTTGGAGTAATTGGAGGAGTACTTTATGCATCTTCTTATAACGTTCTTTCTATCAGTATGGGTTTCTCGGGTACAATTGTAGCTTTTGAAGCATCAGTTTTTGGAGGTATCGGGAGTATAAATGGAGCATTAATAGGAGCATTAATTTTAGGTCTGCTTCATAGTTTAGTAGGATTTTATATTTCAACTGCTTATAGAGATGTTATTACTTTTGCTATTTTGATAATTGTATTATTAGTAAGACCTAAAGGGATTTTGGGTCGTTATGTTGAAGAAAAGGTGTAAAATATGGAAAAAAATAAGAAGATTATTGTTTTTATATTAGTAGTGGCATTATCTTTTTTATTGCCTTCGTTTGTTAAGAATTTTTATTGGTTAGGTATTTTTAATTTAATTCTTATGTATTCTATTCTTTGTTTAAGTTTAAATTTGATCTTTGGTTTTACAAATTTATTATCCGTTGGACACGCAGCATTTTATGGAATTGGAGCATATACTACTGCAATTTTGCTTACTCGATATCATTTCCCCTTTCTTCCCTCTTTGCTACTCTCAGGTTTGATTGCTTTATTTATTGGTTCCCTTTTGAGTATGACCACATCAAGAGTAAAAGGAGATTATTTTACTGTTATAACTATTGTATTTGGTGAGATTTTTAGATTGATAATGCAAAATTGGGTTAGTTTTAGTGGTGGTGCTGTAGGAGTTGTAGGTATTCCGGCACCTCAGATTTTTTCCTGGAGAATAATTTCAGAGAAAGATTTTTACTTTTTGGGTCTAATTTTGTTCTGGTTTACTTATATTACTCTGAGCCTTTTGGTAAAATCAAAGTTTGGGCGTGCTTTTATCGCTATTCGGGAGGATGAATTAGCTGCTTCTACAATGGGAATTAATAATGTGATGTATAAGATATTGTCTTTTTCTATAGGGTGTTTTTATGCAGGACTTGCAGGTAGTTATTATGCAGTTTACAATACAGCGATAGCACCTTCAAGTTTTACACTTGATGAATCTTGTCTAATGATTATTATGGTTGTACTAGGAGGCATAGGGAATTTATCAGCGACTATTCCCGGTGTGATTGTTATGTTAGTTGCTACGGAGGTTTTTCGACCATTATATTATTACCGGTTACTTTTGATTGGATTAATTATGGTAATTGTGTTAGTACGTTATCCCTATGGAATTTTAGGAATATTTAATAAAATAGCATCTATGAGGAAAAAATATAGTTATAGGAAGGTATAGGTAAAAAACATGACACTCCTAAAAGCCGAGGAAATTGATAAAAAATTTGGCGGTATACATGCTGTTAGTCATTTAAATGTTTCCGTTAATGAAGGAGAAATTGTCGGAATGATTGGACCTAACGGTTCAGGTAAAACTACTTTTCTTAATATATTATCTGGAATATACCGCTCAGATTCTGGAAAGATAGAGTTTAAGAATGAAGATATCACAAAATCGCCATTACATTGTATTATAGAAAAGGGTATTGCACGGACCTTCCAAAATTTAAGAATATTTAGAAATATATCGGTTTTGGAAAATGTACTTATCGGAAGGCATCATTTAATTAAAAATTCTTTACTGAATATATATTTCAATCCATCCTTGGCAAGCAGAAGAGAAAAAAATGCTTACCTTAAAGCAATGGAAATTTTAGAATTAGTAAAGTTGGATAAAGAAAAGAATGAATTAGCAAGAAATTTGCCATATGGTAAGCAGAGATTATTAGAAATTGCAAGGGCTTTAATGGCAGAACCAGTCTTATTGCTACTAGATGAGCCTACTGCCGGAATGAATCCTACAGAAGCAGTTGGCTTGTGTGTATTTTTGAAAGAATTAAAAGAAAAGGGCTTTGCCCTTTTTGTTATTGAGCATAATATGAAAGCAATTATGTCAATTTCAGATAGAATTATTGTTCTCAACGCGGGGGAAAAATTAAAAGAAGGAATACCAAGGGAAATTCAAAGAGATAAACAAGTACAAGAAATTTATTTAGGAAAAGAGGAATAATAAAACGCTTAAAATTAAAAATATATCCGCAGGGTATGGAAATATTGAAATTTTACATGATGTATCAGTAGAAGTAAGTGAGGGAGAAATTGTTGCTCTTGTTGGTGCAAATGGTGCAGGAAAAAGTACTTTATTAAAAGTAATTTCCGGTTTAATTGGCTCCACCAATGGTAGTATAACATTTTTAGGTAAAAGAATAGACAAAATAGCTCCCGAAGAAATTGTAAAATTAGGGATATCTCAAGTTCCGGA
>Ga0255420_10390_pt1 | contig 9854 bp, 6 predicted proteins | sample ANMaggSeSYBR02I3_FD_182630 | JGI IMG/M metagenome (GOLD analysis project Ga0255420, IMG submission 182630) | Sediment cell enrichment communities from methane seep in Santa Monica Basin, California, United Staets - ANME aggregate JGI... | ecosystem: Environmental > Aquatic > Marine > Cold seeps >...
TGGTGTCGGCTCCAATAACCCAGCTTTCAGGATATGCTTTAGATACATCGGCGGCTTTTGCTTCAGCAAGAGCTTTTACATAGGTCTCAGGTGTTGACAAAGATACGGAATTTTCATCAAAACTGCTAGGAATAACATTAAATGTAAGACCCGCCTGGTCTAAAAGATAACTGCGTCGAGGGGAGCTTGAAGCAAGTATTAAACGAGGCTTATCCTGTGAATTATTCATGATGATATAATAACAAATGAAATAGGGTTTGACAAGAATCATGGGATATAAATAGTATAAAGACAAAAAAGATAGGAGGCTGGAAAGCCAGGAGGTTGGGAGGCTGTACAACTGGTGGAGCGAAATGAAAAATTCAATTTGTCGGAAGAAACTATGAAAAGTATCTGGATACTGGGGGCGGGCAGATTCGGGTTAAAAGCTGCAAAAGTTTTATCCCGGAAAAATAAAAAGGCCGAAATTACTGTTATTGAAAAAAATAGTGAACTTTGCCGACAGGTAGAAATGGCTGATTTCAAAACCGTATGCATGGATGGAATAGAGTATCTGGGTCAAAACCTTAAAAGCATAGATTATCCTGACTGGATAATTCCGGCAATCCCTGTCCATGTGGCATTTGAATGGGTTAGATTAAAAATGAAGGATAGCTATATTCTAAAGATAATACCTGTTCCTGAGGGACTGATAATGAGCCTTCCAAACGTATTCAAAGGAAAGAATTGTGAAACATATATGAGTATCGCTGATTTTATCTGTCCTGATAATTGTCCTGAGCCCGAAGATCTTTGCACCCATACAGGAAAACCAAGGCCATTTACTCTTTATAAAAAGCTTGAGTCAATCAAATATGATCATTTTCGCTCAGTTGTTGTTCGAAGTCGGCAATTGTCTCCCGGGGTAGGAGGTTATTCGCCTGGAGACTTATTTAATGCTTTAGATGTAATCAAGGCTTCAACTATTCCGGTATTATTAAGCACAGCCTGTCGCTGCCATGGGGTAATGCATGCCTTTAGATTAAAAAAAAGTAAAGTTCTAGAAAAAATACCAATAGTATTTTTCTAGATGCGTTTACCTTTATGAAGTAACATTTTTTCTTGAAATTCTCATTAATTTAAAGTATTCAATTATTTCTTCTTTTCTTTAGATCAAAAACATCTTGCCTGGGTGGCGGAACTGGTAGACGCAAGGGACTTAAAATCCCTCGGGGCTAGTCCCTGTACGAGTTCAATTCTCGTCCCGGGCACCAGAAAACAAGGGGTTTATCCATCATGGATAGCCCCTTTTTTTTGTCCAAATTAAAGACTGTGCCCGTAACTGTGCCCATTTGCAATTTTGGGTATGTCTCTTACACACTTTATAGGCAAAAATTACAAAATCTTGCAGGTAAGAAGGTAAAGTTATACATAAAGCTATAAAATCCCCGGCTTCCTTGTGGCTCTTGGTTGATTCTCTAAACGGTTTACCGTACTTTCACACCGATTCTATGTAATGTAGTTCACATTGGGCAAATAGTTTCTCAATTTTTATTCCAATTTTGTTTTCATCATAATTAAATAATCTCTATAATATATAGATATAATTGAATATTCCAATTTTTAATGTGGATCTTAAAGGTTTGCATGAATATTGCATTTACTTAAAACGATTTTAACAAGATAAAGCCAAACCTGTTGAGAAGCAGGGACGGAAAGCCACGGGTCTGAATGATAGCCGGGTCGCAATTGGGTGATTCGGTTTTTTATTGTTAAAAAGCGGGTGAGATGAAAGGGATAATATTTTTATTGTTAATGGCTGTTCTGATTTTAGCAAATTATATCTTATGCCACGCTTGTTGACCGTGGTGTTGGGATGATTTCTGAGTTAGACCTTGGTATTACTTGACTTCAAGATGCTAATTATGCTCAGACATCTGGATATGATTCAAATGGAAGAATGAACTGGAATGATTTAATGGCCGTTATTAGTTTATGTAACGAGCTTTAGAGCGGGTGCTGAAGTTGGAATGGATAGGAAATAAATGGCAGGAAAAAAAGAAGGGATCTAATATATTGAAGATATTTGATAACCAAAAAACATGATTTTTTTATCTTGTATCATTTTGCCATTTACATTACGGTATCTTAATCTCCCTTGCTTTTATGATAATGAAAATTGCCTTTGGGTTTCCGACCCCACTACATATTGGGATTTAACCGCTTATATTGCACAACCTTAAATTTTCCCTTACTTCGATCTCAAAAAGTGAATTCTTATTCTTAAAATAGACTGCGCAAGAAAGTATAAAGGGTGTTTTCCGTTTCAGCCCCGGCCCCTTTTGCAATCTACTTTCTTGCGCAACTTTTGAAAGTGGTTAAAAAAACCACTACTTAAAGGAGGGTAGATGAAAAAAAGAGTTAAGCTATGGGCGGTCCCTCTCCAAGGACCGCCCTATGCGAAAAAAAGCAGTGCGTTCTCCGACACACTGATACTTACATAAAGCAAACTTTGTGCCAAACTATCAGATTTGATTGATCATCTTGAATATCAAACAGTTAACAAAATTGTACTTAGAAAATTGAACAACAATAACCTTTTTTTGTGAAAAATATTTCAGAAAAAGTATGAAAAGTTTTTCGAAAATCAATTCCAGAAAGTCCACCTCTTCCTTATTTGATGAATTCGTAAAAAGTCTTTGAATAAGCGCCGAATGGCTCACTAAAACTCAATCGGATTTATTTGAATTTTTTATAACAAAACACACAAAAGGGGTTTTATAATCATACTTTTTAAATGAAAAATCATACAATGGCTCCCTGTTTTCTATACACTGAATATTAATCAAAACTATGTAAATTATTTCATGGTTTATGTAATTTACACCACAATTTATGTAATTGACACCACATATTTAGATGCTTTGTTATGAATTAGCACTGACAGCTTCGCCCTGTAATCGATGTATCTATCAGTTCTTTATACGTTGTTGCATTATCGGTTTCGCAACAGCTTTTTTGGCGTAGTTTGTGCATGAATATGGTGACTTTAATTGGAAAAACCGTTGTGAGTGTATTAATATCCCTTGCAAGACCAGGCAGAGGAATCTGAAAACAAACCATAATTATACTCCTTTTGTTCAATACTGATGTTCAATATTGAAAAGGAGCATAAACTAATTAATATTATAAGGAAAATCTTTTAATATCCTTTATTTTCAAAGAGCAGAAACGTATATTTATTGAGTTAACTTACCTCGTAAGATCCACACTTTTTGAGTTAACTTTTTTCAAAACAGTGGGTTTGCGAGGAGTGACTCCCTGCAAATGCACATCTTTTGAGTTAACTTTTGTTTTATAGCATTGTAACTGGCTATATATATTGTTATTTAAAGTATTGAACAGGCTCTAATTATTTAAATAAATTGATTTAAAGTAGTAATTTTTTTCTATATGTTGGAAAAACTATTCATATCTGTTTGATATTATAACTTAATTCTTGACTTTTCTTTTCCTTTCTGTTACACGTTTTTTTAGCTACTCCCTAGTACAATAGTACAATTTAATAACAAAATCACTCAGATATTTTATTTATAAATTCGGTGTGCTCATCTGGAATACAACTCAATTTGCAACTTGTTCTCTTTCTCGACCGGATCTAATATTCTGATTCCCCTGTTGAGTGTCCTTGAACTTTATCCAAGAAATTTGGTAAAGACCTAATGGAGAAACCACTAAAAAAGTGACTACCCCTCCCCCAACAGGATTTTTTAGACTTGTTGGGAAACCCATTGATGCCAAACTATGGTAAATCCTCGGTTTCTACGATCTAATATTATGACTGGTCTGATCCTTCACCAGACTGCGGATACGTCTTGATTATTTTGGGTCTGGTTTATGACGATTTTCATTTAAATAATAAAAAGAGAGCAGCTTGATGACAATCTCTCAAAGCGATAAAAGCCATTTTATACCAAAGAGAGTATTAGTTCTTATTGGTATATTTTTAATTTTTGTTTTCATTATTATAAGTTTCCATCATCACGAGGATGGAGAAAAACATGAGACATGCTTAATCTGTATTCTAATTGGAAATCTTTCCGATTGTTTTATTTCTAATTCGCAAACTCTGGTACTACCTGCCATATTTTATGTTCTTATTGTTTTTTACTCATCATCATGTCCTTGTGTTGCTCTGCCTTCTTATCAATCTCGTGCTCCTCCTTTTTCATTTCCGCAACGATAAACCCCTTCTATAATTGAATAGCAACTTTGCCGATATTCTGGGAGGTGAAATCATTAAATCTTACCAGTACCGCTGTTATCTTAGCGATAACAAGCTATAGTATTTTTGACTAAATCATATTGAGGAGAATAAGCCTTCTGCAAAATAGGGTGTCAGATTAATGGGGCATTCAACTAACGAGCTAAGAAATAAATATTGCCCAAAAGAAATATTGAAAAATCGATTATTTCTCTAACACACGCTAATAATGCAAGAATCAAGACACATTTATCCTGTCTTATTTAGGATTGCTCTTTAACAAATTGATTTATTTATGCTGCAAGGGGTAGTGCCTGATAAACCCAATCGTCAGCAAACGTTCGATAGCAGCGTATTTTGTTTGGTTGTTTGACGAGTTTGGCTGCCGCATAGGCGATGAGGCTCATTGATAAATGAGCTATCGCCATTTGATTCTGAATGGACTTGCGTTTGTAATGCGTGGTCTGTTCGGCTTCACGATCACCTAAGCGGGCAAAGTAACGTTCAACTTCCATTCTCAGGTGGTACTTATGGCGTTGTTGCATTATCGGTTTCGCAACAGCTTTTTTGGCGTAGTTTGTGCATGAATATGGTGACTTTAATTGGAAAAACCGTAATTTTAGGGGGAGAATTTAAATAATGGAATCCTTAGAATTCAGACGATCATCTTTCAGGGATTTTCTCCATGTAATCTTTAAACGGAAAAATCAAATTCTGCTCTTTTTTGCTATCACGGTATGCACTGTGGTTATCGGCACGTTTGTGAAGAAACCCATATATGAGGCCAAAGCACAGATCCTTATGAAAATGGGCAGAGAAAACCTTTATATTCCACCAAGCGGCACCAGCAGCAAGGTTATCAATTTTAACCGTGACAATCAGATCAACTCTGAAATCGAGCTGTTAAAGAGTCGATCCCTTGCCGAAAACGTAATCAAGTCCCTGGGACCCGAAAACATCTATAAAAATATAAAACATAATGATGCCGTTTTGAAATTTCAGAAATCGTTATCCGTTGAAGGGATTAAAAAATCGGATGTGATTGCGGTAAGCTTTAAGCATAAAGATCCGGAAATGGCCGCTAAGATTGTCAACACACTGGCCAACGCCTATTTTGAAGAGCATCTTTTGGTTCACAAAAATCCCCAATCCTACAATTTTTTCGAAGATCAATCTCAAGTTTTAAAAGCCAAGCTGGAACAGTCGGAAGCAGCGCTTGAAACGTTTAAAAAACAAAACCGTGTTACCGCTTTGGATGAGCAGCAAAAACTTCTTCTAAAACATATCGCAGATCTTAATGCTGAATTGAACCAAACGTTAGGCCGGGAAGCAGAAACAAAAAACCGGATGCTTCAGATTCGCCAACAACTCGATAAAACCCCTGAAACCATAGCCCAAGGGAAAGAGGTTGACCACAATCCTTTTTTGATCAGCAATCTGGAGGCAAGACTGGTCGAATTACAGCTCAAAGAAAAACGACTCCTTATAAAATACACGCCTCAAAATCGCCTGGTCAAAAATGTAAAAGAAGAAATCCAGATAGTTCAAGAGAGGCTGGCCCAAAATGTGAAAAAACAATATGAGAAGAGCCGTGTCGGATTGAACACCACATATCAGCGACTCCAGGAGGAACTTTTTCGAAATCAGGCCGAGGGCAAAGCTTTGGCAGCGAAAAGAGAGATCCAAAATACCCAGCTTACAGACTACCATGGCAAACTGGAACAACTCAACCAGATGGAAGTAAAGCTTAACCAGCTTGAACAATCGGTGGATGTGAACCGCCAAAATTACCGGCTCTATCTGGCCAAATTCGAAGAGTCTCGAATTTCCGATGCCATGGACAATAAAAAAATGGCCAATGTCAGTCTCATGCAATCCGCCCTTACACCACTCAAGCCTGTTTCCCCTAAAGTGTTGCTAAAAATCGTGCTGGCCATCTTTCTGGGTGGAGTCGGGGGACTTGGGCTGGCCTTCTTTAGCGAATACCTGGATGACAGCCTGGAAAAACCGGAAGATGTGGAAAAGGAGCTCCAGTTACCGGTACTGACGTCAATACCGGAACTGACTGAAATCGATATGTTAAAGGTTGTAGGTTAATTGCTTTGCTCTGAACTTTGTGCCGTGCGTTGTATGCGCTGCGCCGTGAATCGTGGACCGTTAGCCTTGTACCCTGAGCCCTGCACCGTTTTTAGAAGGATTAAACCTTGTGCCCTGAACCGTGCGCCTTGAGCCCTAAAAAAACACAACCAATAACCAATAAAACTAATTTTAACTAATTTTAACCAATTAAAACACCTTTACTATGTACTGCAATCATTACGGATTTTCTGAAAAGCCCTTTGATGTAACCCCTGATCCCCGGTTTTTATACCTGCCCGAGGGACATCGGGAGACCCTTGCGTCAATCGTATACGGAATTCGAGAGCGGCGGGGATTTATCACTGTCATCGGCGAAGTGGGGACCGGAAAGACGACACTGCTGAAAGCCGCATTGGATAGGCTTGATGAAAATACCAGGGTTGCGTTTATTTTCAACACGGATGTGACATCTGATCAGATGTTGCTCATGGCCCTTTATGAATGGGGACTGGTAAAACCGAAAGAAAAATTGTCAAAAGTCAAAGCCCTCCAGCGGTTAAACAGCTTTGCCATTGAGCAAAAGGCCAGAGGCGGCAATGTGGTTTTAATCGTCGACGAAGCACAGAATCTCGACAACAGGGTCATGGAAAATCTGCGTCTTCTTTCTAATTTAGAGACACGCAGACACAAGCTGGTTCAGATTGTCCTCTCCGGCCAGCCGGAACTCGATACCAAGCTGAGCCGGCACGAATTGCGGCAGTTTGCACAAAGAATCAGCCTCAGGCGCTATGTATTTCCATTCGATGAAAAAGACACCTATGCGTATCTTCATCATCGGCTGCAGATTGTAAAAGATAAAAATTCGTCACCGTTTACCGGCAAAGTACAAAAGCTAATCTGGGAATACTCCGGCGGGGTGCCGCGTAAAATTAATATCCTCTGCGACAATGCCTTATTGATCGGATATGGACTGAAAAAGAATAAAATAAATTCAGCTATAGTGCATGAGGCGGCTCAGGATCTAAAATGGCCCCGTTTATCAGATACCAAAGCATCTTTCAGGAAAACAGAGATCAAAATACTGTTGAGGTATAAAAATGAATTACTAAAAACATTTAATATCGATAAGGATGAAATTGCCATTGGCAGGCTTGAGAACAATGACATCCATATTGATAATCCTGCAGTTTCCAGACAACATGCACGGATTATTAGGAATCAGGGGAATTATTTAATTGAAGACCTGAAAAGTACCAACGGTATATATCTTAACAAAGTCAGGATTATCAGTAGGTATCTGAAGGATGGTGATGTAATAAATATTGGAAGGCATACACTGGTGGTCAACATTAAAACAGAAAATGAAAAAAAACCCGCTTACAGCTTAATTAAAACAGAAAATGAAAAAAAAACCGCTTACAGCCTAGTTAAAACGGAAAATGATAAAAACCCCGCCCACAGCCTAAAGGGGCAGGTTAGGATGCTTAATATCGAAAGGCTCAGGTAACGGATAAACATGGGAAAAACACATGAGGCCCTTGAACGGGCGGAAAAAGAGTTTCAGGAAAATATTCTGGAAACACCGAATGATTCTCATAAGGCGGTAGTTGTAAAAAGACCTGGCAAGTTTCCAATGCAAACGCCATCAGACAGATTTCAGGAAGTCAAGACAAAATTGGACACATGTTTTCCTTCAGGATCAGTCAAGACGATTGTGTTTACCGGAACTGCCCATGGTGTCGGGTGCACTACCACAGCGGCCGGTTTTGCCAACACCATGGCTCAGTATTGCCGGCTCAATGTGCTTCTGATTGATGCAAATATCAGGTCTCCGAGACTCCATGAGGTTTTCAACATCGAACATAATCAGGGATTGGCCGATCTGCTGACCAAAGAAGAAGAAAAAATCTCGCTTTTTAAAAAAATGGGTCATGGGAACCTTTATCTGATCCCTTGTGGCAAGAAAGCATCAGTACCCCAGGCCATTTTTGAATCAACGCGTTTTGCCAAGATCCTTAAACTGATGCGTGAAAAGTTTGACTATGTGATTTTAAATGCCCCTCCGGTAAACAGCTATGCCGAGACTAAAGTCATTGGCAAGAAAGTGGATGGTGTGATGTTGGTCATTGAATCCGGAAAAACCCGGAAACAGGTGGCGGTAAGGGCAAAACAAGAACTGGAAAACGCCGGTGCAAAAATCCTGGGTGTGATCGTCAACCGCCGAAAGTACTACGTCCCGGAATGGATTTACAAGCGACTTTAATCTTATAAACAAAAACAAAATTAAATTAGACAGGATTAACAGGATATTCAGGATATTATATTTTTGCCTTTCCTGAAGAAAGACAAGAAGCTTTATTCCTCTCTGAGGAAATCAACTGACCTCAAAAGAAGCCCAATAGCAGCGATGATATTAAAGAACTACTTGGGGAGCAATCAAGCTATTGTTTTCCGCCGTAGGCGGATTGAGTTTTCTTCCTATCTTCTGGGAAGGGAGAAAGCCCAAATATAAATCCAATGAATCTTGTAGATCCTGTCTGGAAAGAAGTACAAAAGGTGTTTGTTTCAACTATTATGTAAATGTGCAGAAATTGAGGTATGAGTTTTGGATTTACCTATGAACTCAATACTGAATAACCATAGGACTAGTTTATATTTGGAATTTAGTATTTTAATATATGTTTTAAAAACTCATTAATATTAAGAAGTTAAAATGGTTTAAGCATTGTAATCCAAGAAGCGGAGCTATCTCCGAGTTACTATAAGAAATGATAAACAGCATCGAATAATTAAGTTTGCTTCAATAAACCAATTATGCTGAAAGAACACAAAAAGTCATTTGACATACTCTGAGACCTTTGAAAAACTCGTAAGATTTCTAATTTTATGATTTTGTCAATTTTTCAAAAATATTTAGGTAATAATTACAGCAAAATCTACTTAGAATATGACCGATGGTCTATGTTAAAGCTGCAAATCAGCTCTGCAGGAGGCTGATTTTCAGGTGTTTAACCCGGTTTTTGTTCTCCGGGCGCACCTGTCCACCTATACGGTGGCTACCTTAAGAATTTTCAACCCCCTTGAGATATTGTAGGAAGCTTGGCGATACCAACCATCGAATTTATTTTTAGCAATGTTTGTAAATCTTGCCCGTTTGGCATGATCCTTAAGATGACTGATTCCAAAATACTGTTCAACGATGTATCGGACTTTGGAGATTTTTTTATTCCGTTCGATTTCATATTCAGTGAGTTTAGCCGTGGTTGAATCTTTGCGCATAATACCATCAGCGATTTTATTTCCAGCCAGGAAGTCTCGATTGGGTTTTCCGGCATATCCTTTATCAGCATATACTTTTTCGATTTTTTGTTTGGTATGACGGCTGTAAACAGTACAATACGGGAGATAGTTGGTATCGTTAACAGAAGAAGGGGTAATGGTTGTGGCCAAAATAAAGCCGTGGTTGGTATCGATCTTCGGCGGATTCTTTAAGACCGTAATGGGGTTTATCTTTTTGTACAACCCAATCCGA
>Ga0255420_10391_pt1 | contig 9814 bp, 8 predicted proteins | sample ANMaggSeSYBR02I3_FD_182630 | JGI IMG/M metagenome (GOLD analysis project Ga0255420, IMG submission 182630) | Sediment cell enrichment communities from methane seep in Santa Monica Basin, California, United Staets - ANME aggregate JGI... | ecosystem: Environmental > Aquatic > Marine > Cold seeps >...
AACCTTTATCCGTTGTTTCTTTGAGCAATTTTTCTTTTTCCATTTTCCACATCTTTCCCAGTATTTCTTCAAAGCCATGGCGATTGCTCTTTTGTTCTCCTCAGAAAACTCATCAATTTTGTTGTATATTTCAACTATTCGGTTCTCTAAAATTGATGAGTCGTCAAGCTCTGCCAGAATTCTTTGCTCGGGTGTCATGGCTTCAAGGTCGGCTGCTCTTTGTTCTTTTGCTTTTCTTATTTCTTCCTCTTGCTGCTTTTTCTTTAGCTGTCGGTCTCGCTGCTGCTCTTTTTGCAAAAGCAATTCTTCCTGTTTTCTTTTTTCTTCAATCAATGCCTGTTGTGGGTCTTCATTCAACCACACAGCTTCATGATTCTGACTCACTTTTGGCAATTCAGTTGCAACATCATTAGGCCAGCACTGACGTCCGCCTTTCTTTGCGTTTCCGCCAAAAACACCTCCGGCATCAATGGGCTCATTCGGATAATTCCTGAAATGAGGATACCCAATTTTACCATCATCATTCTCTTTATTAAGTCGCAGAACTTCTATAAGGGCGTCCGGCAACTCTTTCTTCAAGGAATACCATGTTATATCAGCAGCAGCTTTCCAGTCTTTGTAACGGCCAGACCCTTTTGTGATAGAGCTTTGAGCCCGGTCAACTGTGATGCAGCAGCTTCCCAGACCAATAGCTTTTCCCAAGCCTATTTTGTGCCCAAAACCTTTATGAAGTTCCAGAGCCAGAATAAAATTTTCAAATTCTTCTTTGTCAAGATTCTCCACATAAACATCAAACTCAAACTTTTTTCCAGCCTTGGCGTATTTCTCAATTGCGATGGAACGGCGCGCGTTACATTCATTTACAGAGAATTTGGGAAATTTGCCGTGATGATAATAGAATTTACGCCCGGCAATAGGACCCTTTGGGTGCGTACTCTTGCCATAAGTAGCATGATGATGAGGTTTGGGATTGGAAAGTACTTTGAGGTAAGTTCGTTTTTCAATAAGCTCCCCCTGTTTCAAGACGGCATCGCTGAATCTCACCCTTCCCTGGCAAGGGCGATCATCGTTGTTTATTGTACCGAACAGTTGGCAAGATGGGCAAAGTGTCTTTATATCGCTGCACTTATTATTGTGATACTTCCCTATATCCTGATACTTGTATTCTATTTCGTCACCTCTACGCTTTATTGATTTTCCATGAGTGCAAGCTAATGTCATGCAAGAGTCGGTTATTGCTTCGTAAATTGAACGAATCATTCCTTTAAGAGATGAACCTTGAATAATTGGATTATGCTGATAATTCTTCAAAAAATTAAAGACTTTGATTTTTTCCTTGCCACTTTTCCTTTGATCAATGGAAATAAGCGGCCCCAAGGCTTTAAGCGTACACTTGAGCATACCGCTATAACTGTTCTCATGGAATCGCAACCTTCCAGGGTACTCGGAACGATCCGGCACGGATTTCAATGGCACAAAGTTATACGGATTTATCGGTTCCATTCTCTACCCTCCTTTTGCTCATCATTTTCCATTTTGAAACCAACGCAACGCATGAATTCTCCTTTGTTTTCATGGCGATATCTTCGAATCACGATACGCGGAATTTTACGATCCTTTTTTGCCTGTTCAAATTCTGTTTTATTAAATTTAATCGGATAGTTTTGGCCTGTCGGGATTTCATTGGCATAAAAAAGGAGATCCCCAGCAGAATTGCTTTCAGGATCAATCCAATCTCCCCAAAGGATCATTGAGGAATCTTTTCCGTCTTTTTCAATGGCAAGCGGCTCCTTATCGTGCAGTTCCTTAAAATCTTCCGGCAAATCACCTTCATCCAAAATAAGCACGGCATGTATTGATTTGTCAGGGCCAGGATTGCTTTGCCAGCGATATTCCCCTTTATCTCCAAAAAGTCGTCCTGATGGCCATGTGTCAAGATTGTCCCAATCTGGCGCTTCGTCTTTATGGGCAAGCTGTGCCTTCATTATCCCTTCCAGCCATGCATAACGAAATGAATTCATCAGATCCACAAGAACCGGATGTCTCTTTAAATCTTTGGCAAAGCCGATAATTGGGCTCATGTTATCTTCTCCTTTGCCTGATATTTAAGCTTATCTGTACGACCTTGAAGCTTTTCTACATGTTTTTTGAAGAATGGGGCAATTTTGCTCCAAAAAGCATCTATATCGGCAACAGTAACACTCTGATATAAAGACAAACCTTCATTCTCCTTATCTTCGAAATGATCAAAAGAAGGCGCTTCACAAATATTTATATCGTAATAATCACGCTCTGTGGCGCTGGTCATTAGACTTCCCATATGCTCAATATGAGTGGGTATTGCAAGGTAGGTCAAAGTTATTCCCGTGATTTTCCCTTTGACCTGCCCAAAACCTTTGGTCTTGCCATAACCAATCGGCACCAGGCTATTTTCAAAGTCCCGGAAAACGTATGCAAGGAGACCGAGCTGCCATAACTCAAAATTAACGACTGTAACAGTGGTGGTAAATATGGTGTTTTCCAGAACATGATAACGCATAAGTGCTCCGCCTTTATCGCTATGAAAAACGCCGCCGGTGAATCGATCAATGCCTATCATTTCACGGTAAACAGATTTATAACGTTTTATATCCGCATCAGTAAAGCATATACGACTGGCAAGCCCGGCGCATCCGAAAAGTTTGCATGCAGAACAAGCTGTGGCATACTTGCTCCCATTATTTTCCTCTTTTTCCAAACGCTTTGAACATCCAATGTCCTTTTTGTTTTTTTGTTCAAAAGGGTTGCAAGCTGTCAAATGAGGAGGAGCATCTTCAGGAAGCAGGGATCGAATAATGCGTTCTGCCAAAGCACGAAAGGGTCCCCGGATAGAAGTGCCAGGAACATAAAACAACATGTTGGGGGGCTTGTTATTACAGCTTCTCGCTACCCTTTTAAGCTCCTCTTTGCTGAGATGGCTCATGAACAGGCAATCAGGAAACCCCTCTTTCCCGCTTCCTTTTTCGCAGTCAGCATACCTTCCATCCCGTATAAGTAACGGTCCCTTGCATGTCAATTCCCACTGGAAAGTAGCTTCACAAAGTCTCCGTTTCAGCATTAGCTTTTCTTCCTCCATTCGATAGATTTGTCAATTTTTTCATTCGCATCAAGAGCAGCCCACAGAGCAGCAGGGTCTTCAAAACCGGTAACATCATAATCCTCCTTGAGTTTAACCTGTCCCAACCCTCCAGTTCGTTTTCCGCCTACATACAGCCCTTGTTTTAGCAGGTTCAGTATTAAATCAATCAGCTTCCTATCCTGATCCATCACATTTTCCGCCACCATTCTGAAGCAAAAAAGAGGGCAGTCCGTGCCAGGATCAATAACCTCGTAGTTAAATTTTGCCCCATCTACCGCCGATCCTGTATCCCGATCAATGCCCACACCGTCTCTGATGCGAAGACGGCTTTTTACTGCTTCTATTCCCGATGTTTTCGTCACAGCATCCTCAATAATCAGGCGAGAGGCATAAACCGTAGAACCAAAAAGTCTGCAAACATCGCAAAGATGCTCTTCAGCGAGTTTGATTAGCTCATCGTTTATTGGCTGTTTCTCTTTTTCTTTGATCTTATCAAGGCATTTACGAATTTTTTCGTCACAGCTATCCTTGTCAAACAGCGTGCAACTTCTAATTTCTGCTGTATCTTTTCCTACTGCAACAAGAACACGTTCTACTTCAGAGCGTATTGCCCCGCGCAGGCTGCTTCCAGGAATATATGGAGTACCGTCGAAACCTCGCATGAACGGAGCATCTGTTATATCCGAGGCATAGCCCGATGAGATCCGAAGGGGCGTAACCAATTCGAGCATACCGTCAAAGGTGTATCGGTTGTGTAATTGATGATGGCCAAATGGAATACTCATGATAGTTTCTCCTTTTCCAGGGGCATATCTTTCCCTATGACTTTGCAATAACGATATTGTCCGTAAACATTGTTCCAAAAACGTCGCAGCACTGCTAATCGCCCGATAGCGTTAAATTCCAATCCATTTCCCAAATATCTTTCTTCCTTGAGCCAATCTATCAGAATTTCGCCTAACGAGATGTTATCAGGTTTCCCATTTGCCTGTATCAGCCAGGATGTGTTTTTTCCCGCACTGTCTGTTTTGTCTTTAGGCCTTTTTAATCGTTTTTCTATAAAACCACAAACTGCACTTTGAGCCTTTTCTATAGTTTCGGACCGTCTCAGATGTTCGCCAACAGCGCTCATCTGAGATGATGAAAGATTTTTAGAATTAAATCCCATACGATACAGTTCTATTGCTTTGATAAGGAGATGTCCTTCGATTTTTAGAAATGCTTTCTTCTGTTCCAACGCAGCTTCTACTTGCTCGTTCACAAATCCACCTCCTTTTTCTATTGATACTGATAATGAAAAGGATGCCACAGAACCGCATGGCCAAATCCCTCCCTGTTGTTGTCGCCAATCCAGCCAATGCCGTTGCCGTTGCCATCTGGAACGGTGGGATTTATCCCGTTTCCCGGTTCAAAAAGAAATACGCTTCCGGCTGTAACTGATAGACGAGGCTGTCGGGGAAGCTGGAGCGGCTTTCCATCGAAACCATAAACTAATCGTTGAGAGGCAAATGCCCGATAGTGTTTTAATTTCCATTCATTCTTTTCATTCTCTTTTATGTTTATGCCAAGCGGTTCCAAGTGCGACACATCAGGGGCCGTGCAATCACGAAGATATTCATCATGAAAAACAGCATCGCTTAACAATGTAACAGCAAGCAACGGCAGATCTTTGTCATTATTGAAGCGTTCAAACCGCTCCTTAAGCGTGCCTTCAAATGAGAATGCAGGAGGTTCAGCCTCCTTTACCTCCACCCATCCCTGACCACGGGAGCGACCTTTGCCAATGTAAGCGGTAAAATGGTCTGAAAGAATTGATTTAAGATTGGATTTCAGGTCTTCGGGCACTTCAATGACGCTGACAAAAGTTTGACTCTCGTCAATTACCCTCTGGCTGTAAAGCTGTTCGTAGCTGGCGCTGCCCCGTACAGAATCTATGGCAGTGCGTGTGATAAGATGTTTGCGAACTTTTTCTTTACTGCCTGTTTTCGGATTCCAGAATCCCTCTAAATAGTCCACAGGATGTTTACAGTTTGCCTCTATGCATCGTTTTTCTTTTTTATCAGAAAGAAGAATGTCAATGACACCATGTTCGTCGTCTTCAATAAAGCCGGAATTATATTTACAGGAACGAGCTGAAAGCGGAATGATCTGAGAGCCGTTGATGCTGGCAAATCCAAAACGCGTCTCTCCGGAAAGAAAAAGTCGTCTAAAAATATCATCTTTGGGTTTTCCGACACAAGTCATGTATTTTTGAGCCAGCAGGCCGCGAATAGTATTGCCAGGAATAAAATCAAGAGTTTCGATGAGATTGCCTGCCGGAGGCCCTGCCGACAACAATAACGGGCTTATGGTAGTGATGCTCAAGCCGAGTTGCGTTACGGGTTTCATTTAGCGCCTCCTTTACTTGCAATCCGAATACCTCCATCCAGACCACCCATTCCCACGGATTTTCGACCACCAATGCGATCCACCAGTCTTGCGGATGCCTTGAGAAAGTTTTCTTCATTATCGTTAAGCGTATCATTTATTATCAGTTTGCCCGAAAAGGTTACAGGCGGCACAGCTTCATTAAAAAAGAGATGGTCTTTTAAGGTTGTTCGTGTAATTCGTGAAATGGCGGTACCGGGCCGCAATTCCGTGTCAGGATGAACCACAGGGTTTGGATTTTGTTCAAGAAGTTTTTCGAAATGGTCTTGAAGCGTTCCGTCTAATTCAGCCTGCCCCACAAACAGCATTGAGGGAAATGCAGGACTACCAAAGAGCTTGCAAAGAGTGCAGAGATTCTTCGGATCTTTGCAGGATGGCTTGTTTGATTTATGAATTATCAGACCATCAGGCAAACCATTGCTTTGAAGCAGCCGTTCAGCAAAAAAACGCCAGCGGCCTTTGACAGATGAGCCTGGAATAAAGGGAAGTTTTTGTAATTGTTCACTCTCCACTTCTCTGTTTTGATTGGGGGATTGAACGGTAACGATTTTTTTATGATTACGCACTACCATCCTGTCTACTAGTCCAGCCACTGCCAGGCCGCTGAAGACACTAACAGATGATCGAAAATTCAGGGTATATGTCCATTCAGTCATTAATCGCCTCCGGTTCCAATGCTTTTATGTGCTCAATATCTTTTTCTTTATTCTTTGGCTGAATAAAATCGTACAGCTCAATAATTTCAGTCAGAGGAGTAGTCCATTCGTTATCACTCTTTTCCCGGAATGGAAAACAGGATAAACTTGTTACCACTCTATGCATAATACTCCCTTCTTTCAGATCTCCCGTTATTTTCAAGCGTTCTTTGATACGAAGAGCATCAAACTGAGCCTGCATGGAAGATTGGAAAAGCGCAGAGTAAAGCGCCTTTAATTTAGAACGCGGAAGTTTGGATTCCTTGAGAGAACGAATAGTTGTCAACAAACGGAGGGCTTCGGCAGTGGTATACGGTCTTTCGGTGAGAGTAATCTTTTTGCCGTAATGGCTTTTTGTCGTGTATTCATTTTTTCGCCGCTCTTTAACTGGCTCACTTCCGGCTTCCGAAAGAACCATAAAGTCCAATGTTCCTGTTTCCTGGCCTCTTGCATCTCCGGATTTCAGCTTAGACGCAAGTTCAGCAGATCTTTTTTTTGCGAGTTTCATTAGATCTTCGGCCATTGTTATCAGACCGCTTATCGGATAGTGTGCATGGGCTATAACCACCCCAGCAGAAGTTGTGAGACCGCGGCCTGCAAATGGCCGAGGCAGCTTCCGTTGCTCTTCATATTCTGACTGAATTTTTTGCGTTTTTTCCTGGAACTTTTCTATAAACACAACAGCCACATCCAAGGCATTATGGGCCGGCACAACTATCATTAAATCATCCCCACCAGCCATGACGAATTCGACAGGTATAAAACGGGCAATCCCTTCTTCTGTTTCAATTTCTTTCATAGCCACTATTTCCATTACTGCTTCCACCGCTGCTTCCCGTGTAGCCATGTCCATAATCTCAGAAAAAGCCTTATAAGCAAGTTGGGCATCTTTATCTTCCGGAAACATTCCCCCCAAGTCCTTTACTACTTCGCCCATGCGATTGCCATCAGCATAGATAAAGCCCATATAATTGAGAGGGTTGGAAGACTGTCCGATATCATTGAAATCCTGTGATAACAAAACTCGAAAATTTTCATCTTCATTCTTTTTGGCAAGAGTGGTAAAGATAAAATCATTTGTATACCTATTTGCCAAATCAGATGAATGCTTTAACACCCTGTAACCTTCTTTTGTGGGTTTGATTTTTACGTAAAGCTTATTTATCTCCCTTCTTTTTAGTAAACAGGCTCTGCAAAGCCGGTGTTCGCCGTGTTCTGAAAACATTTTTTCTGCCGGCTCACTACCACATGACGTGCATGGTCTTATCCAGCGGCCCCCTATCAGAGGAATTCCTTCTACCTGGCCCAGCTTGTTCTGCTGGCTTTTTCTCACTCCGCTGCGCATCCATTCCGCAAAATTTTCATCTTTATCTCGCTGTACGATTTCTACCGATACACGTGCGTTTATGGTTTTTTGTCGATAGAGCGCTAAAATTTTCTTTTTGAATATTTCTGCTTCGTTCTCAACCCTGAATAATATTTTGCCAGTACCTCCACCGAGGTAAATCACTTTATAGTTTTTTTCATCGGGTTCCCCGAGAAGCGTTCTTGTCTCTTTTCGATTTAAAAGATCCAAAAGGAGACTTGCTCCGCGCGTTTCCCGCATAATAGGAGAGACAAATAGATAGGATTTTACCTTTTGGGTTTCAATCACCAATAGAAAACTCATTGTCTCGGTATTTCTCATAGCATTTGTATCTCCATAAACAATTTAGGCATATCGCAAGAAATAAGTTACCAGGATTGAGCCGGATTTTGGTCCGTATTCAAGATGTGATAAGAACGTATAACAAGTTATGCAACCAATGAGCAATGCTTAAAGATGAGCAAAAAAAAGACAATCAATAATTTTACCTTCGTGTTCTTCGTGCCCTTTGTGGTGAAAAAACAGCCTCTTCGCCCGAGCAACGAAACTCAACAGCAAAAGCTGACAAGCATTCCAATTCATCAGACAGCTTTTTCATACCGCACCTTCCCCCTTGCACAATCTCCTTCGTAAAAAATTCTATAGTCTCAAACCACAGCCAACATCCGCAGACCTCCGCAAAAGCAGATCAAGAGAACAGGATCTCCTCAATAAAATATACCTATCTTCCTATACCGATATTAAAGATCAATATCTTCTTCCCTTGTACCAGCCGTTCTTGCGGCGTGCATAATTCACCCACTGTTGTTTTGGGATCAAAAATCACTACATATCCTTCATTGGCGCGCTCGGTTAAGAGATACTTGCTGCAAAGTTGATCAATCGCCTTTTCCGCAGTTCTTTCAAGGTTTGAGCGATTTATTTTGGTTTCAATAATGTATTTTCTGCCTTGATAGGTCAACAGGATATCAATTCTACCTAATCCGGTTGAAACTTCAAAACTGAGCTCCCCTTTTCCCTGTTCCACAAACTGATACAGCCAGGCAGTGAGCAGGAATTGTCCTGTCTTCTCGTATGGTTTTTGGCTTGCATAAAAGGCATTTACACCTATCTGCATGATGTATTCCTCAAAATCAGAAAGAATCGCTTTCATGTCAAGAAGTTCATCGTGTCCCAAATAGGTTTTCAGGGGCGCTGCTGCAATCGCCCTTGATTCACGAAAAAAAGCCTTGGTGAATCTCTTTTTATAGATGGGATTACCTACACGAACATTTTTCCCTTCGGCCTTTATCAAACCATGAGTCAAGAGAAGCGATTGCTCCTCATCTCCGGGTATATATTCTACTCCGTCAAAAACAATTTCTATAAAGGTTTCTTTGTATTGCCTGGCTTTTTCGCCTATGTTATCAAAATGGCTGTTCTCTTCGTATAGAAGAATCTCAACGGCTTTATCCACATCTCCTGCGGTGATTGGATCCGTGGTTTCCGGTTTTATGTCAACCGTCAGAATCGTCCCAAGCCGGTTCACCAGCCAGGGTTGGCCGGCTGTTTCATTAAATACCTTTTTTACTGCATCTTCGGTAAAGGGCTGGTTTGTTTCTCTGGCATACTGACCATAAAGGTCGCGGACATCGGCCAGACTAAAAGGGGGAAGCTTTACCTGGTCAGCGATATTAAAAGGGGAAATACCTCCCACAATCAGCTTGGTAATGTTGCGAATGCCGACCAGACCTACAGAATATAAAGCCTTGCCGGCGCTTTTCTTGTATTTCTGATACAGGTCCCTTAAGGTAGTAAGGAAATTCTCCAGTTCATTGATTGGTATGCCGTCAAATTCATCTATAAGGATAACGATTTTCTTGAATTCTATTTTCCGGTTCAATTCTTCGAAGAGTTCACTGAACGAGATATGATCTGTTAAATTATGGCTATTTAGATACGCCCTTATAATATCCAGCTTCGGACAATTCACGGCCTTGAGCCTGTCGGTCAGTTGGCTGTACAGATCTTTTTGAATAAGTTGGTAAAATCTATGTTTATGAAGATTTCTGTATTTCTGGAAACTAAGAATGATTGCTACATAGGCAGGATCTTTTTCGAGTGTGTGACAAAAATTTTCAAGATAAGTAGTCTTGCCGCTCTGTCTCGGAGCAAATATCGAAAAGTATCTTCCCATATCAACCATAGTTTTAATATTATGCTTTCTTG
>Ga0255420_10392_pt1 | contig 9810 bp, 8 predicted proteins | sample ANMaggSeSYBR02I3_FD_182630 | JGI IMG/M metagenome (GOLD analysis project Ga0255420, IMG submission 182630) | Sediment cell enrichment communities from methane seep in Santa Monica Basin, California, United Staets - ANME aggregate JGI... | ecosystem: Environmental > Aquatic > Marine > Cold seeps >...
AACCGTCGTCCTACTAATGGTACCGATCCTTGTCATTTAATCGTTAACAATGCCAATACCCATCTTCTGGTAGCGAACTATGCAAGTGGTAATTTTTCTTTGTTGCCAATAAATTCTGATGGTTCTTTGGAGCCTATCGCTTGTTTTATCCAACATGAAGGAAAAAGTATTAATGAAATCAGGCAAACGGGTCCACATGCACATAAAATTGAATTAGACAAGAGTAACAGGAGAGTATTTGTAACAGATCTTGGTTGTGACAAGGTTTTCATATATAAAACGGATTTTTCAAATAATAAACTTATTCCTTCCGAACCGGCTTATCTCAAAATCAAAGCAGGACAAGGTCCTCGTCATTGCATATTTCATCCCTCCGGTAAATATTTCTATCTCCTCAATGAATTAGGCTCATCGATAAATGCATATCAGTATGACGAAGGTAAAGGAACCCTTGAATTATTACAGAATATTTCTACCTTACCTGAAGATTATACTGGTCAGAGTATCTCTGCTGCAATTAAGATTTTACCGGATAGTAATTATCTGTATACTTCAAATCGGGGACATGACAGCGTATCGGTATTTAAAATAGATAGCGAGACCGGCAAGCTTACTTTCGTGTCCAGACATTCAACAGGTGGTTCAATGCCCAGGGACTTTGAATTTGATCCTGCAGGGAATTTTTTAATTGCTACCAATCAAGATAGTGACAATATTGTGGTCTTCAAAGTGAATAGAGAAACTGGTGCTCTCAGTGAAGTATTCCAAGTAAATGATATTTCTAATCCAATTTGCGTTAGAGCATATTCGATAGATTAAGAAATTGTAAGCTAAAATTAAGCCTATGTTTTATTAAGAATATAAATCATTTGAGAAAGTAAAAAATCACTGAATTTTGAGTTAACATTTTTTTAAAATAAAAAACATGAAGGAGAGAAAGAGAATGAGATTAAAAGACAAAGTTGCAATTATTACAGGTGCCAGTAAGGGTTTAGGTGCTGAAATGGCTAAGATGTTTGCCAGAGAAGGCGCTAAGGTTGTTGGTGTGGCCAGAAGTATCGATAAACTGGAAAAATTAAAAGAGGAGATTGAATCAGAAGGAGGTACAGCTTTAGTTTTTAAAGTTGATGTAAAAAACCGTGAAGAATTAAAAATGATGGCAGATGAGACTTATAAAAATTTTGGGAAAATAGATATACTCGTAAATAATGCAGGATATCTTTTGTACAGTTATCCCATAGATGATCCAACAGAAAAAGCCGAAGAAATATTCCGAACTATCATGGATACTAATTTTAGGGGATATTGGTATTCTATAAGGTATGTTGTTCCATACATGAAAAAAAATAATGCCGGAAGTATTATCAACATATCCTCGGTTCGAGGGCATAATGGAGTTCCAAACCAATCACCTTATTGCGCTGCAAAAGGCGCAATCAATATGCTAACCCGGTCACTTGCAGTCGAACTTGCACCCAGCAAGATTAGAGTCAACAATATATCCCCGGGAGCTATACAAGTAGATAATGAACATTGGGTTAATGCAATGTATGGCAAAGAAGCTCATGAGACTTATTTTAAAAAATTCAGTAAAGAGCACGAAGAAAGCATGAAACTTAACCAACCTCTATATACTATTGGAAGACCTTTAGATGTTGGGTATGGAGCGATTTATTTAGCCTCTGATGAAGCCCGATTCGTCACAGGAGCAGATTTGATAATTGATGGAGGTTTGACGACTGTTTTAGCTGAAGAAGCTGGCTTGAATATGAAAGGTTTACATGATCTGTACGAACAATCAAAAGAAAAGAGAGAATGGTTATCATCTCTTGAACGAATATAAAATATAATTACGAAAACAAATTTTCTTACTTTTCTTATTCAGCGGGGCGACTCCTAATTTTAAGGAAATTTTAAAAAATGAACTTTTATAGATTAACGTATTCCTAATTTCTTAGGAAAAAATCTTTCAGGTAAAGGATAGAGAAGGAAAGTAATTTTATTATTTTCCTTCTCTATCCTTCTCTACACCCCTTCGATTCCTATGTCACTTCAATTATATTTCCTAAAGTATGGTCAAAATCGTCGGGAAGGTTTGTTTCAATTAATATAAAACCCTCGTTCTCATCAGCGATAGTCGTTACTATGTTACCATTTTTATCGACAATCATAACGGCTGCTCCCGGTTCTACGATTCCTGCGTCACCAACAATTACCATTCCCCCGGTTCCGATTGTTCGTCTATTTACAGTTATCTTGGAAGGATCCGGGGTAGAATTTAATAATTACAAATATAATAGAAATATAATAGGAACAGGGAAAGAGAAGGACAGCAGCAACGGCAGCAGAGGGAAAAATTACACCCTAATGTTGTTGTTATTAGTGTGGAAAAATTCCACTAGGGGGTAGGAGAATATTTTCCTCATCATGCGGAGATTGATGAAGAATTGGAGGAAAATAATTTTATTTTAAAGAAAGAAGGGTTTTTGAGGATTTTACCGAATATAGTAGTATAATATAGATAGATTCTTAAAAGAAAAAATAGAGCTTAAAGTTTTAAAATGAATTTATCGATACTATAAAATTAAAAATATTTTATGTAGGGAGGTAAAAAACATGAAGTTTTTTAAATTGATTGGCTCACTTGCTTTTGTAATTGGACTCTTTATTGCTATTTTTATAGGTGGAATTTGGCATGTATACGATAGTCCTGAAATACCCTTATGGTTGAAAATTGCCATATATTTTCTTTTGGGGGGCATTCTACTGGTCTTATTGACAGTAGCCCTTGAACAGAAAAAGGGCAAAGCTCAGGAAGGAGAACTACCAACTGGTGAGATACAGACTCGCATATTACTTCAGAATTCTGCTGAAGTTCCGGGTAGCGAGATTACTAAGGTTTTAGGTTTAGTCAAGGGACATACTATCTATGCCATCTGGATTGGAAAGGATTTATCTGCCATAGTGAGACTTGTTCTTGGTGGTGAGTTGATTGAGTATACTGAGATGATGGGGAAAGCTCGCATGGTAGCTTCTAACCGAATGATAGTTCAGGCTGAAGAATTGGGAGCAGATGCCATTATTAACATACGTTTTGTGACTACCAGTGTTATAGGTAGTGCTGCTGAGCTTTTGGCCTATGGCACAGCTGTTAAGCTCAGTAAACCAAAGACAAAGATTTAAATGTTGAAAAGTGGCTAATCGGATTGATGACTTACCAAAAGATTAATAGAATGTCGACTGTAAAAGAATAAAAGGAGTGGTTGAAATTAGTATATTTTTCATAGAGACTCATACTCATCTTGATTTAATAAAGAAAAATGCTCAGGAAGTAGTAAAAGATGCAGCAGAAAAGAAAGTAACCAAGATGGTTGCTATAGGGATTGATTTGGAATCAAGCAAAATTGCCCTGGAATTTGCTTCTCGTTTTGAAGGAGTTTATGCAGCAATCGGTTTTCATCCTCATGAAAGTAAATTTTTAGATGAGGAGAATTTGAAAGAATTGGAGAAATTAGCTATAGCTAAAAAAAACAAGGTGGTGGCCATCGGGGAAACAGGTTTGGATTATTATTGGAACCATAGTACCTTACCTCGTCAAATGGAGACTTTTAAGAAACAGATAAACCTGGCTCAGAAATTAAATTTACCTCTTATTATCCATGACCGTGAGGCACATCAGGATACTTTAAAGATTTTGGCTGAGGAGGCTAAAGGATTAAAAATAATTTTGCACTGTTTTTCCGGGGATTTAAATATGGCCAAGGTATGTATAGGACGGGGTTATTATCTGGGGATAGGCGGAGTGGTAACTTTTAATAATGCTAAAAAACTTAGAGCCATAGTGAAAGAAATTTCTCTGGAAAATCTGGTTTTAGAGACCGACTCACCCTATTTGGCTCCACATCCTTTTCGGGGGAAACCCAATGAACCAAAGTATATTCCTCTAATTGCTGAGAAGATTGCGGAAATAAAAGGAATTAGTTTGGAAGAAGTAGCAGAGAGAACTTCTGCTAATAGTAAAGAAATATTTGGGATTTAATTTAAAAAATTTGACATAATAGCGAAAGAAATGTATATTATTTAATAATAACTAATAAATTAATAATTGGTTGGTTGAATAAAAATGAAAATTGAAATACAAAACACAAATAATACGATTTATAACTACTATTATTACTACTACTATTACTATTATCCTGAGGGGGTATATGCCTAAGGGATAAATAGTAATGCTGATTTAGATTGCTATTATCAAAAATGAAACCATAGGCATGTGCCTCCCAGGGCATGCCTATGGTTTTTCTTTTTATTAACTAAAAAGTAGGGCCATAGGTGTTTTTGATTTTAACATCTTTGGCCCTACTTTTGTTTTCTGAGAGAAAATATTAATTTTATGTCGATAAAGAGAAGGGAGGAGATTGAAATGTAGAACTAAACATGGAATAAGCGAAAAATTGTATAAAGTAATTTAAAAATTAAAAAAATAAAAAGGAGAGAAAATTATGAAAAATTTATCAATTTTATTATTGGCGGTAGCACTTATGATTGTTGGGGGAGTATCATCCTTAGCCGGGGCTCAACCTTTGGTAATTGGTATAACTCAGATTGTAGAACATCCTGCTTTGGATGCTGCCCGTGATGGTTTTATATCTGCTTTAGAAGAAGCAGGATTTAAGGAAGGCGAGGATGTAGTCTATGATTTGCAAAACGCTCAGGGAGATTTTACCAATGCTATTTCTATCGCTCAGAAATTTAAAGATGATGAAGTGGATATGATTGTAGCAATCGCTACTCCCACTGCTCAGGCAGCTTTACAAGTTAATAAGGAAATTCCGATAGTTATTAACGCAGTAACTGATCCGGTAGCAGCAAGTCTTGCTAAAAGCTGGGAAAGCTCTGGGAATAATCTTACCGGGATGAGCGATGCTGCTCCAAATAAGCAACAGGTCGAACTAATCCCTCGTTTTTTGCCGGAGGCTAAAAACGTTGGAACCATTTACAATGCCGGTGAAGCAAATTCTGTTGTACAGATTGAAGTAGCAAAGGAGACCTGCAAAGAACTTGGTCTTAATCTGATAGAAGTGGTAGTAAGTAATTCCAGTGAAGTTTTAATGGCAGCTCAATCTTTAGCGGGAAGGGTAGAAGCTATATATATTGTTACAGATAATACAGTAGTATCAGCACTGGAATCTGTGATAAAAGTATGTAATCAGGAAAAGATTGCCCTAATCCTTGCTGACCCGAGCACGGTTGATAAAGGCGCTTTAGCTTCTTATGGTATTGATTATTATTCATTAGGCAAGAAGTCCGGTGAGATAGCTCTTCAGATTATTAAGGGTGCTAAACCTTCTGATATTCCTATTCAGACTATAACTGATCCTAAGGATTTACAATTTGTGGTGAATTTGGATGCTGCAAAAATTCTGGGGATTTCTATAAGCGAAGAAATAATAAAGGAAGCAGATAAAATTATAAAAGATGGTAAAGTGCAGGGTGGTTAACCCCTTATTAAAAGAAAGGATCAGATAATATGTCGATAAGTCTTTTATTACATGCTTTAGAGCAGGGGTTAGTTTTTGGGATTATGGTATTAGGAGTATATATTACTTATAAGGTTTTGGATTTTCCCGATTTAACCGTTGAAGGTAGTTTTCCTTTGGGGGCGGCGGTAGCCGCCAAGGTGATTTTTTCCGGTGGAGATCCATTATGGGGTACATTTTTAGCCATGATAGCGGGTTCCCTTGCCGGATTAATTACCGGATTATTACATACCAAATTAAAACTTACTAATCTTTTATCAGGAATTTTAACAATGACTTTAATATATTCGGTAAATTTAAGAATTATGGGAAGACCAAATGTTCCTTTATTGGGAAAAATAACCTTATTAGAAGAAATAAAAAATTATTTTCCTAATTTGTCAATGGATTATCTGACTCCTTTCTTTTTCCTGTTTCTGGTTGTTATACTAAAATTTATTATAGATTATTTCTTATCTACAGAAATAGGTTTAACCATCATTGCCACCGGTGATAATGAACAGATGATTAAGAGCCTGGGAGTTAATACAGATTTAACCAAGATTATGGGTCTTTGCATTTCTAATGCTTTAGTGGCTTTATCAGGAGCACTTTTTGCTCAGTATTCTGGATTTGCCGATGTAAATATGGGTTTAGGTACAATAGTTGCGGGATTGGCTTGTGTAATAATTGGTATCAGTATTATAAAAACTCCTACTATTTTCTGGAGGACAATCGCTGTATTAGTTGGTTCTTTGATTTATCGTTTAATCATGATAATTGCTTTACGTTATGGTTATAGTTTTGGCTTTAAGCCAGGAGATTTGAAAATGATTTCTGTTTTACTGGTAATAATTGCCTTAAGTGTGCCTTTTATTAAAGGTAAACTTAATTTTGCAGATAGATTTAATTTAGGAAGAAAAGATCTTCAAAATAATAATGGAAAGGAAGTATAATCTATGCTGATAATCAAAGGATTGACTAAACATTTTGCTAAAAATAGTCCTCATGAAACTCTGGCTTTAGATAATTTTGACTTGCGGATTAAAAAGGGTGATTTTGTTACGATTATCGGCAGTAATGGTGCTGGCAAGTCAACTCTATTAAATTTAATTGCTGGAACTTTACAACAGGATAGAGGGGAAATAAAATTATCAGGAGAGATGATTAGCAATCAACCTGAGTATAAAAGAGCTCGTTGGATTGGAAGAGTCTTTCAAAATCCCCTTTTGGGTACTGCTCCTTATATGACTGTAGAGGAAAACTTATCTTTATCTTTAAAAAGAGAAAAAAGAGGATTACGCTTGGGGATTAATAAAAATTTACGCAATTTTTTTCGGGAAAAACTAAGTGAATTAAATTTAGGACTGGAAGATAATATCTCAAAAAAGGTGGGCTTACTTTCCGGGGGGCAACGGCAGGCAATGACCATGTTGATGGCTACCATGTTTAAACCCAGGGTTTTACTTTTAGATGAACATACCGCAGCTTTGGATCCGGAAAGCAGTAAAAAGATTTTGAAATTGACGCAAGATTTAGTTATGGAGCGACAGGGAGACTTAATTACTTTAATGGTTACCCACAATATGAAACAAGCTTTGGAAGTGGGTAATCGTACTGTAATGATGGATAGGGGACGAAATGTTTTTGATATTCAAGGAGAAGAAAGAAAAAAAATTGATGTAGATGATTTAGTAAGGCAGTTTTCAATATTAGGTAATCGAAAAGATAAGTATATAGAAGATAGAATGATTTTGATATGATCTATTATACTCGATATAAATAAAAAAAGAGTCTTATTTTTGTATTATGTACAAATTAAAGGCTCTTTTTTTGTTTAGGTTAGCTTTTTGTATTATAATAGAAAACAATAGAACTATATAAATATTTTAAAAGATTAATATAAATTTTTTTATTCCGGTTCCTGGTTTTTTTCTTTTATTTTCTTAACCACCCAACCAGGTAAAAAGTAATGTAATGTGTAACATGTGATAAGTAACGTTTAATGAGTACCTGTTTTTATAATTTCAAGAATTTAATCTTATTACTCATTACATATTACTTGTTACTGTATCTATACGAGATGTTAATTTTAAGGGGAGTGGAAGGGTATTGAGTAAAAGATTATTTTATGAAGAACCATATCTGCAAGAGTTTAAAGGAAAAATATTAGAAAAAGTAAGAATAGATGGCAAACCTGCTCTTATTTTGGATAACACTTGTTTTTATCCTACCTCCGGTGGTCAGCCAAATGATTTAGGTTGTATTCAGAATGTGCTAATAGTTGATGTAATAGAGGATAACGAGAAAATAATTCATGTGTTAAAAGAAGACATTATAGAAGAATGCGGAGATATAGTAATAGGAAAAATTAACTGGAAGAGAAGATTTGACCATATGCAGCAACACCTGGGACAGCATATCTTATCCGGAGCTTTAATGAAATTGTGGGGTGCTGAGACCGTATCTTTTCATTTAGGAGAAGAAGTTTGTACTTTGGATATTGCGAAAGAAAAGTTAACCGAAGAGGAAGCCAAAAAAACAGAGGAATGTGCTAATGAAATTATTTTTGATAATAGACTTGTAAAGTGTTATTTTGTGGAGGGAGAAGAGGAGTTAAAGAGATTAAATTTGAGGAAAGTACCTGAAAAAACGGGAAAGATAAGGATAATTGAAGTAGAAGATTTCGACCTTTCTGCCTGTGGAGGAACTCACTGTCGGGCAGCCGGGGAAGTGGGATTGATTAAAATTACTAAATGGGAAAAGAGAGGAGAAAAAATCCGTCTGGAGTTTATCTGCGGAAGACGTGCCTGGAAAGATTATTTCTGGAAGAATGAAGTGATCAAAAATATTTCTAATAAATTGACTATTAAAGATTCCGAACTAGGAGAAGCGATAGATAGGATGCTTGAGGAGAGAAAAGAAATTAGGAAGGAATTAAAGGAATTTAAAGAAAAATTACAGGATTATGAAGTAAGAAATTTAATTAATGAGTCTTCTCTGAAAAATGACGGGATAAAAATTATAAGCAAAATATTTGAGGATAAAAATTTTCAAGAAGTAAGGGAATTAGTTCAGAAAATTATTAATTTAGATGAAAGTGTAGTTGTGTTATTTGGGGTTAAAAGCGAGGAGGCGAAGATATTATTTGCCTGTTCCAGAGCCTTAAAGTATGACATGAATGGGCTGATAAGAGAAGCGGGAAAATTTATTGAAGGCCGGGGAGGAGGAGCTCCCAATTTTGCGCAAGCCGGAGGAAAGAAAGCTAAGGGAATTGAAGATGCTCTGAATTTTGCTTTGGAGCATTTTCAAGAATTTATTAAAAAATGAGAAAAAATAGAAAATTAATAAATAAATTAATTTCCGTGATAGTTTTTCTTTTAATAGCCTTTTTATTGATAAGTCTTAATTCATTTTCTGCAGAAAGAGACTTAAACAAAGAACAGAAATTAGGGAAGGAACTTTCTGAAGATATTGAGAAAAAGCATGAAGTTGTTGAAGATTTAAATCAAAATTCATTGATTGCTGAGATTGGTAATAAATTAGCTAAAGTTTCTGGGCTTAAAGGGATGAATTATCATTTTAAGATATTAAATATAGAAGGGCCCAACGCCTTTTCTATTCCCGGCGGATATATATATGTAACTTATGATCTTTTTGATTACATCCAATCAGATGACGAACTTGCCGGAATTATAGCCCACGAAATTGCCCACATAATCCACAATCATGCCTTAAAACAAACCAGAGATAATACTAAATATACTCTCCTAACTATTCTAGCTGCCCTTTTAACCGGAGAACCTGATGTTGCTGTATTGGGAAAACTTACTACCATAACCTTTCTTAACCAGTATAGCCGGGAGTATGAAGAGGAAGCTGACTTAACTGCCACAGATCTATTAATTAAGACGGGATATAACCCCGTAGGTTTTTTAACTTTTTTAGAAAGATTGTATACCCGGGAAATGTTTAAACCTGAAGTGAATTTGGGAATATTTCAAACTCATCCTGAAACTGAAGATAGGATTAATTATGTGAAAGATATGCTTATAGAAAAGGGTATAGATATTGATAGACGAGTAACTACTGATTATCTTAAAGTAGATATAAAATATACCTACGAAGAGTCTTTTTGTAATGCTGCTATTTATATTGATAATACTACTATATTAAATTTAACATTTCCGATAGGTCATGAACTTTACTATAAAACGATAGAAACTGCTCAAAATCTGGATAAATTCCTTAGCATCGATTTGGCTCCCTATGAAATAAACGTTTTAGCAGA
>Ga0255420_10343_pt1 | contig 9731 bp, 9 predicted proteins | sample ANMaggSeSYBR02I3_FD_182630 | JGI IMG/M metagenome (GOLD analysis project Ga0255420, IMG submission 182630) | Sediment cell enrichment communities from methane seep in Santa Monica Basin, California, United Staets - ANME aggregate JGI... | ecosystem: Environmental > Aquatic > Marine > Cold seeps >...
TTCTTCTGGTTTACATTCAGGCCAATGCCAATAACGGAATAGTCGATTTCATTTCCTTTTAGAATATTCTGGATTAAAATCCCCGCAACTTTGTCATACGCGATATAAACATCATTGGGCCATTTTATCTTCACTGCTTCATCAGGAACAAATTTGGTAATGAGCGTACGAATGGCTAACGAAATCATTTGCGTCAGGATAAATTGTTCAGCGGGATCAATCACAGAAGGCTTTAATAGTAAGCTAAAAGTCAGGTTCTTTCCTTTCTCGCTTTCCCACAAATTATTACCATGGCCTTTCCCATCGGTTTGTTCGTCAGTCCGTACTACCAACCCTTCTTCAGGGGGTGAACTGCTAATCAATTCCAACATTAACTTGTTGGTTGAATCAATGCTTTCGAAGTGTTTTATCCTGTAATCCATATTTTAATTCTATAAAAATATAAAAACATATAAATAATACGGAATAGCCGGCCATTATAACTTAGGTAACATACTGTATTTTCTTTACTTTTGCGGTTCATCCGAAAAACTCAATTTGATTAAAAAGTATGGGTAAAACGGTTCCCAAAGATGATACAATACATATTGTTGAGCAGGTAGTTGCGGGCATGCAGGATAAAAAGGCAAAACGTATTGTCAGCCTCGATTTATCGGAAATTCCAAACGCTGTAACGCGTTTCTTCGTGATCTGCCATGCACCCTCAAAAACCCAGGTTGATGCAATTTATGATAGCATTTTGGAGTTTGTACGTAAACATTGTGGTGTTAAACCTTTCAATAGAGAAGGTTATGAAAATTCGGAATGGATTTTGATAGACTATGTTGACGTTGTGGTCCATATCTTCCTAGAAGATATCAGAAGTTTCTATCACATAGAGGATTTATGGGCCGATACAAAGTTGGAAACATATGCAAGTGACGATTAAAATCGAAACTTTTTTAACGATTGGACAGAATGACAGAAGATAACAAAAATAAAAACCAGAATAAGCCCGAAAACAAGGAGTCGAAAAATCCTTTCAGTAATCTCACAGGGAAAGGTGACGGAAAAAAGCCAAAAATTAATTTTTATTGGATTTACGGGCTGCTTGCTGTTGTTTTTATCGGCATTCAATTCTTAAACTGGGGCGATGGAGCAAAACAAACCGACTGGAGAGAGTTGAAAGACATGCTCGAAGCAGGTGATGTTGATAAAATCGTGCTTGTCAATAAGGAATATGCAGAGATATTCATCAGAGCTGAAAAACTGAATGATGAAAAATACAAGGATGTAAAAAACGAATCTACATTCGGTAAATCCAGCCCACAGTTCTATTATAACGTGGCTTCTCCCGAGAAGTTTATTGAGCAGGTAGAAATTAAGGTTGGAGAATGGTAAAATACAGTTGTTTGATTTTAAAGAAGTGGAGTTTGTTCTCTAAATTTCCAGTAAGAGCTTTCAATTATTCTTCAAACGTGGACGTTTGAAGCTGAGTGTATGTATTTTGTTTTTTGGTTCATACCTACAGATTCCTCGCAATTGAACGAAAAACAAATACATTCGTCAACTCCGAATCCCTATGCCAAGCAGGTTTGAAACAGGTGATTAAAGTTTTTTGACGATCAGAGATGAATTTGTTCCACCGAAGCCAAATGAGTTAGAAAGGAAAGTGTCGATTTTATGTTCGGTGGTTTTTGAAATGATGTTCAATTTTGCCGAATGTTCATCCGGGTTTTCAAAATTTATGTTGGGTGCAATAAAATCGTTATGTGCCATCAGCAACGAATAAATTACTTCGCTGGCGCCACCCATCCACATTTCGTGCCCTGTCATCGATTTTGTTGAACTCACCGGTACGCGGCCCTGGTTAAATACCTGGAATATTGCCTGGGCTTCGTTGGTATCGCCAACAGGTGTTGAAGTAGCGTGCGCATTCAGGTAATCAATATCAGTAGGTTTTAAATTTGCTTCCTTTAAAGCCATTTCCAACGATTTTACCGGGCCTTCCACATTGGGGACAGAAATATGTTCACCATTAGAACTGAAACCGTAACCAAGTATTTCTCCGATAATCGGAGCGCCCCTTTTCAATGCTGATTCATAGCTTTCGATAATTACCGTTGCACCTCCGCCACTGGGAACAAGTCCATCCCTGTCGCGGTCGAAAGGCCTGGAAGCTTTGGTTGGTTCATCCATGCGTACAGAAAAGGCTGCAAGAGCGTCAAAGCTACCGGTTGAAAGTGCATTAACCTCCTGAGCGCCACCACACACAATAACTTTTTGCAAACCCTGTTTAATCAGCAGAGAGCCCAAACCAATAGCGTGGGAACCGCTTGCGCAGGCGCCACTGATGGTTAGATTAATACCTTTAAGTTTTAAAATAACCGAAAGATTCATGCTAATAGTTGAGTTCATGGATTGGAAGATGGAGCCTGACCCCAAAAGCATGGTATCTTTTTTCTCACGCATCAAATCTGCCGCCTCAATTACCGGTATTGCCGAACTGTCGTTACCATATAATATTCCTACATCATTATTCGCCAGGAAGTCCTCATCGATATTGGCATTTTTTAAGGCTTCAATAGTTGCAAAGTAAGCATACTCTCCCTGTTCAGGTAAACCTACTCGCATTCTCCGTGGCAAAATTCCTTTCATATTTGGTCTTTCAATAAAGCCTGAAAGGGTGGATCTAAAACCCAATTCCTGCCGTTCAGGATCAATAACTATTCCTGATTTGCCACGATATAACGATTCCTTTACTTCATCCAGATTTTTACCGATCGTAGAATAAACCCCCATTCCGGTGATAACAACCCTGTGCATAAATCAGTTTTTAATTTTTAGGCATTTGTTTTCACTGGCAATATTAAGAAATTATCGCTTGGAAAAGTTAACTGGCAGGCAACGAAAATCGAGATGAAATCTGAATAAAAATTGAGCTGGTGTTTATTTGGGATTCGTGTTTTTATAGGCAGAAAATCCTAAATTGCAATAATCTGCCATAGGCATCCCTTTTGGGGAAACAATTTGGATTTTATTTTTTGGGGTTTGTTTTTTCGGTTTATCCGGGTTAGGTATATAAACCACCATTAATATTGATCACCTCACCGGTAATATATGATGATCCTTCTGAGGCCAGGAAGCCCACTGCCTCGGCAACTTCTTCAGGAGTTCCAAAACGGTTAACGGGAATCAGTTTTTTTAGTTCTTTTTCGTCCAGATCTTTGGTCATTTCGGTTCTGATATACCCGGGAGCAACTGCATTAACCGTTACTTTTTTCTTGCCTACCTCCTGGGCCAACGCCTTGGTAGCGCCAATAACGCCTGCTTTGGCAGCTGAATAATTGGTTTGGCCGGGTAGCCCTTTCAGTCCTGATAATGATACCACATTAATAATTCGGCCAAACTTGTTGATAATCATATCCTGCAATAATTGTGTTGTAACATAAAAGAAGCTGTTGAGGTTGGTGTCAATCACTTTCGACCATTCTTCCTGCTTCATCCAAATCATCAAATTATCTATAGATATACCGGCATTGTTGACGAGTACTGAAATATGAATATCATTGTTATTCTTCTTCCAATTGGCGAGAGCCAATTGTACATTCTCAAAACCGGTAACATCAAATTGAATAATTTCGGCTGAACCATTTGAATCTTTAATGGAACTAACAACATTTTCAGCTGCGTCTTTTCCCGAATTATAATGCACCAATACATGGTATCCCATGCCGGACAATTTAATACAGATCGCTTGTCCGATACCTCCTGAACCACCAGTTACCAGTGCGTATTTCATATTATTCTTTTACAATTTTTGGATCGTTGGCAAGTAAGAAATCCTTTATCTTTTTGAGGTCATCGTATTTTGGTGAATCATCAACAAAAACAGGAACGACTTTTCTTAAACTGCCATAACTGTTTCGAGTAGAAGTAGCTAATTTGTCCTGAATCTTCAGATAATCAATGGCCTGGATAATGGCCAGGAATTCTACGGCCAAAACTTCAAATGTGTTTTCAATCACCTTTTTTGTCATTAATGCAGCGTTGGTCCCCATGCTGACGATATCCTGGTTATCGTTGTTATTGGGGATGCTGTGGATATACATCGGGTTAGACAATGTTTGGTTTTCAGCTACTGTTGAAACGGCGGTGAATTGTGTTCCCTGAAGGCCAAGGTTCAGGCCCAGAACACCGAGGTTCACAAATGGCGGCAGGATCTCGTTTAGTTTGTGGTTCATCAAAAAGTTGATTTGTCTTTCAGCCAGCATTGACATTTTTGTGATGGCGATCTTCAGTTTGTCCATTTCAAACGAAACATAATCACCATGAAAATTTCCACCATGATAAACAGTTTTACTGTTCATGTCGATTACGGGGTTATCATTAACAGAATTAACCTCGTTAACCAGCACTTCTTCGGCGCCACGGATTGTGTCACATACCGGGCCTAGTACCTGGGGCACACAACGCAGTGAGTAATACTCCTGAATTTTTTGTTTGAAGATTTTTTCTTCAATCTTACCATTATAAAGATGATCGCTTCGTTTTTCGATCAATTCACTGTCGGCCAGTGTCAGGCGCATGGCATCAGCAATAATTTGTTGCCCGCTATGTTTTTTTGTAGAATTTAACTCTTTGGAAAAGTGGTCGTCGAATGACTGGACAATTTCGTTGATTAATGACGAGGCCATCACCGACCAGTTGATCAATTGCTTGGCCCTGATCGTGTTAACAATCCCAATTCCTGACATAACTGAAGTGCCGTTAATCATACCCAATCCCTCCCGAAGGTGGATTTTTAAAGGCGTGATATTCAGCTCATCAAACACTTTTTTGGTTTCCTGCCATTTGTTATTGTAATAAACTTTACCCTCACCAATTAAAACAAGGGCAATGTGCGAAAGTTGAACCAAATCGCCACTGGCTCCAACACCACCATGCTCAGGGATATAGGGCATGATGTTACTATTAATCAAGGTAACCAATAATTCTATTACATCAGGATGTATGCCTGAATAGCCCAGAGCCAGGCTTTTTAAACGGCTGATCATTGAGGCTTTAACATACAATGGTGTAAGAGCATTTCCACTCCCTGCAGCATGGCTTCTGATCAGGTTGTATTGAAGCTTTTGCTGATCATCAGGTTCAACACGGTATTGCGCCATAGGTCCCAAACCCGTATTTACCCCATAGATAACTTTGTTTTCCAGGAAACCCTTCAAAAAATTGAAGCAACCATCAACATTAGCAACAGTAGCTGTATCAACTGAGATATTGCTGTTTTCGAATAAGATATTGAAGTAATCAGAAAAAAGTAGCCGTTCCTTAGAAATATTAACCATTATGCAAACAATTGATCTGCCTAGTAATTATAAGCTGCAAAAGTACAATAATGATTGAAACATATATACACAATAGTAAACTCAATTATTCTGGTTTACAACCGGGTTCGCATAGATATTTATAAAAAGTTGTCTTACTTTATCCCGATCGCCATTTATCATTTCCTGCGTGTACTCAAGGCGATTAGAAAATATTTTTTTTGTTTCGTCGTCGTATTTATCAGCGAATTGCTGTCGGTTGGTCATTAAGTCGTAAGCATAATAGTTTGATGGCCATAACTTATAGTTCTGATGGATTTGCTTATCAATCAGGTTGGCGATTTCCTGCAGGATTTCATTTTTTCGCAAACTACGATCTACCTTATCCACCAAATTGTTAAGTTTTTGACCGATATTAATATGAATTCGTCCTTTGTTAGAAACAACACCGCCAATAATACTTCTAAGGTCTTCGTGTTCATCTTTAACATATTCATGAAATTCAGACAAATAGAGTTCCCTTACTTTCATCCCATCGCAGGGCTCCCATTCGTAAGAAATGGTAAGCGGTGTAATGTTCAATTCACGAATTGATTGAATGATATCTGCATCGCCTGACAGACTGAGCATTTTTAAAACACCCACATCAGTTAAATCAATACCGTCCTTGGCCCGTCCTTTTCGTTGTGCTATCCATACCGACTGATTTCTTTTTGTCACTGACTGTCTGATGTATTCGGAGAGCCTTTGTGAGTTCTTAAAAATCTCCTTAGGCGTTCCCTCTCTGAATACAGTGATCATGCGATTCGATTTACCGATATCTTCAATAAACTTTGATATTATCAGGTTATCTCCCCAGGCAATTTCACAGGTCTTGAAACCATTCTTAACCAATAATAAACCCAATATTGCTGAGTCTAAAATGATATCACGATGATTTGCAATGAAAACATTTGGACTTTGATCCGAGATGCTTTCAATTCCCGATAGCGATAGTTCATCTGATGATTTATCGACAATTGACCGTATAACCGGAAACATAAATACCTTTTGATATTCATCTGTACTTTTTGCCTGCAATAGCATATTTGTCAGCCCTTCGTGCTTATCTACAGGAAACAGATAACTCATCAGTTGCTGAAAAAGCGGGTCGCTTGCTATTCTTTTTAAGGCTGCAGGAATTTCGTGTTGATGATAAGGACGAATGGCATCAAAATCATTTTCCGACATATTCATTGGCTGATTAATTTATAAAAATAAGACAATTTATCAGATAAAGAAATTATACCAGGATTAATCATCTTTCAGTTCACTTAAAATTATTCTTCCATAAATTTTTTGATGATATCATCTGCATCAACCCTCTCGGCTTCGGCTTTGTAATTTCTAACAATCCGGTGACGTAATATAGGCAGGGCAACAGCCCTGACGTCTTCAATATCCGGTGAATATTTTCCCATGATGGCAGCATGGGTTTTAGCACCGATAATCAGGTATTGCGATGCCCTGGGCCCTGCACCCCAATTCAGATATTTTTCAGCCCATTCGTGTGCTGAGTGGGTTCCCGGGCGGGTTCTGGAAACAAGTTTTACCGCAAAATCCATTACATTATCTGCAACCGGAATTTTCCGCAACAGCTTCTGAAAATATAAGATCTCCTCAGCATCAAGAATCTTATTTACCGTTTCAGGATTTTGAGAAGTAGTTCGTTTAACCACATCCAATTCTTCATCGAATGAGGGATAATCGAGGATTAAATTAAACATGAACCTGTCGAGTTGCGCTTCCGGTAAGGGGTATGTTCCTTCCTGCTCGATTGGATTTTGGGTAGCCAGAACGAAAAAAGGTTCTTCAAGCTTATACGACTCACCAGCAACGGTAACCGATTTTTCCTGCATAGCTTCAAGAAGCGCCGATTGTGTTTTAGGCGGGGTACGGTTTATCTCGTCAGCGAGTACAATATTGGCAAAAACCGGCCCTTTGATAAATTTAAAATGGCGTGTCTCATCAAGTATTTCAGTACCGATGATATCGGATGGCATCAGGTCGGGGGTAAACTGGATGCGGCTGTAGGTGAGGCCAAGTACCTGTCCAATTGTGTTTACCAGCAGTGTTTTTGCCAGACCCGGAACACCCACTAAAAGAACATGCCCCTGGCTGAAAATGGATAAAAGTGTTTGCATTACTACTTCATCCTGCCCAACAATTACTTTTCCGATTTCGCTTTTCAGCGCTGTATATTTTTCAACAAAGGCATCTACTGCCTTAACATCTGATTGATAGTTCATTTTCTTAAATTTTACCGGCATCTGTTCTAAAACATGTAAAATTGTAGCAGCCGGTTTTAAATTATTTTTTCAAGACCCAATCGTGGTCGAACGAACACGTTTGGTAAGCATCAATAATTCTGATGTAAGTATCTTTAGCTTTATCATCAACCCAATCGTCAATAGTTACCATCTTCTTTTGTTGTAACGCCCATTCCTGGATCCTGGAATAGTCGTCATGAAGGTTAGCACGATGAGGTTGTGTTTTTTCCTTTAACAATATTATACGGTAAGCATCTTTCTGATCTTCGGTTTTCATAGGAACCGGATTTGATACTTCATCAACTGTCATCTTTTCAATGGTAAATGATACCTGTGGATCGAGTTGTTCGGGTTCGAATGTTGTTCCCATTGAATAGGGATTAATTAAAAGCCCACCACTGTTTTTATCATCAGCATCTGAAAACTGGTCAACAGCTTCATCAAAAGTTATGGAGTCGTCACGGATCAATTGCGCAATGCTATCCAGCTGGTTACGGGCTTTTAGCAAATCGACAGGCGATACTTTTGGTGATAAAAGGATGTGACGGACATTGACAAAATCCCCTTTACGTTCAATCATCTGAATAAGGTGGTAACCGGCATCAGTTTCAACAATATTGGAAACTTCCCCTTCCTTTAGTTTAAAAGCTACACCTTCAAACTCAGGGTAAAGTTGACCACGTCCGTAAAATCCAAGTTCACCCCCTTTTTTTGCAGACCCAGGATCTTCAGAATACAATATAGCCATGGTTGAAAAATTTTCTCCCTTGAGGATGCGTTTCCGCAATTCCATTAATTGTTCCTTCACCCTTAATTTTTCTTCAATGCTGATTGGAGGGTTTTTAACAATCTGTGCAATTACATATTCAGTCTTGATGAGCGGAATACTGTCCTCAGGAATTGACCGGTAAAATGATTTTATTTCAGAAGGTGTTACGGTAATAGTACTTACTATGGTTTGCTGTACCTGTTGTGCCAGTAGTTGTTCTTCGATGATACTAAAAAGTTCGGCTTTGATCTCCACCATTTTCCTGCCATAGTATTTCTCCATTTTTTCCTGCGACCCAAATTGGTTGATGAAACTTGATATCCTTCTATCCATTTCGCTGTTCACCTGGCCCTCATTAACAACTACACTATCAAATTCAGCCTGAGCAACCATCAGTTTTTGGTAAAGGATATCTTCGAGCAATTTGCATCTGATTTCAGAAGCGCTTCCACTTACACCACCCTGCATCCTGTATTGAGCATATTGGTTTTCTATATCCGACTCCAACACAATATTTTTACCAACTACTGCAACTACCTGGTCAATGATATGTTCTTCCCCTTGTTCCTCATCCTGTGCTGCAGCAATTCCAAAAAGCAGATTCAACAAAACGAATGGTATTAAATAAAAGACTGTAACAGCGTATATGTTTTTTTTTAATCATTTTAATAAACTTCAAATTCCTTATTCTCAACTGCTTTTACATACAGGTCTTTCCTGACCTTTTTTATAAGTTCCCTTTTGCGCCTGTTGATGATTATGCTGATTATATCATTACGCTCAAAATCGAGTGGTGAGGCGTCGTCCTTAATTTTAAAATCAACAAAATTAAGCAGATAAGTGAACTGGTCATCGGATAATTCAATAAATCTTCGTCCTTTGAGGAATAACTCCTGGTTGTAAGTTTCAATTGGAATTGTCTGCAACAGATCATCAAATCTGAACCAATAAGCGGTATCCAGAAAATAACTTCTGGCATATAACTTACCAGATGTTTCCAACGAATCAAGCATTAGCGAGTCGGGTAATTTGAATATTTCCCTGAAAAGGGTTTCTTCTTCGCTATCCTGATCGACAATTACATACTGAAGCTTGACAATATTTTCCTTTAACTCAAAATCACTGAGGTGTTCATTATAATACTTTTCAATTTCCTCATCATTAACAATGGTATCCAGCATCTGGTTAATCAACTCTGTTTCATACCGGTAAATAATTAAAGAATTCCGGTAATCATCAAGCTGCTGGTCAAAATTAAGCTGTTGTTCCGGGAGATTTTTTTTTGCCTGTTCCACCATCAACCGGGTTTTTATCCAGTTGTCGGTAAAGCTTTTTACCATCACAATG
>Ga0255420_10333_pt1 | contig 9730 bp, 1 predicted proteins | sample ANMaggSeSYBR02I3_FD_182630 | JGI IMG/M metagenome (GOLD analysis project Ga0255420, IMG submission 182630) | Sediment cell enrichment communities from methane seep in Santa Monica Basin, California, United Staets - ANME aggregate JGI... | ecosystem: Environmental > Aquatic > Marine > Cold seeps >...
GACCGGGTAACTTCTATTCGAAGTTGAATTATTACCCAGTTGCCCGTACCTATTATATCCCCATGAGTACAGTGCGCTGTCGTCAAATTTCAAAGCTACCGAATGATACCCTCCCGCTGCGATCTGGATGATATCGGTTAAATATATTCCGCCCTGCTCTCCGCCACGCACTTTGACCGGTGTTCTTCTGGTAGATGTACTGTTATCACCTAATTGTCCATGAGTATTACGTCCCCAGGCATACACTTCACTGCCATCACTCTTCAAGGCTAACGTGTGTCCGTAGCCTACCGCGATCTGTGAAATATCGGTTAAATATGTTCCGCCCTGCGCTCCGGCCAATACCTTGATCGGGGTTCTCCTTGTGGTATATGTATTATCGCCTAATTGTCCATAGTTGTTACGTCCCCAGGCGTATACTTCGCTACCGTCACTTTTAATCGCTACTGTGTGATAATATCCGGCCGCGATCTGTGAAACATCGGTTAAATACGTACCCCCTTGTGCACCGGCCCGCACTCTGATAGGGGTTGTCCTTCGAGTTGTACTGCCGTCACCTAATGATCCATAACCATTATACCCCCAGGCATATACTTCGCTGCCGTCACTTTTAAGCGCTACTGTGTGATAATATCCGGCTACGATCTGTGAAATATCAGTTAAATATGTTCCACCCTGTGCTCCGCCACAAACTTTGACCGGTGTTGTTCTTTGAGTTGTTGTGCCATCCCCTAGCTGACCATCCCCATTATATCCCCAGGTATATACCGTACCGTCATTTGCCAAAGCTACCGTGTGTCGGTCTCCTCCTGATATCAGTGAAATCCCGGTTAAAAACATACCACCCTGTGCTCCGCCCAGAACTTTAACAGGCGCATTCCTGTCTATAGTCGTGCCGTCTCCTAATTGTCCGTACCTATTCTTTCCCCAGGCATACACTTCACTGCCATCACTTTTTAAGGCTATGGTATGATCCCCTCCGGCAGCAATCTGTGAAATGTTCTCGAGATAAAATCCTCTTGGGGGGCTGGACAATACTTTGATAGGAAAATATTCATCTGTTCTTTGAAGATTTCCTAACTGCTGATTTACATTTTCACCCCAGGCATATGCCTGTCCGTCACCATTTCCTATCGCCATTGAATGATTGTATCCAGCCGCTATATATGAAATATCGGTCAACAGTGTTCCACCCTGAGCTCCGCCCCTTACCTTTTCAGGTGTTGAGATATTAGTATTCGTCCCATCACCTAACTGGCCGCTCCAATTATATCCCCAGGCATATACTTCACTGCCGTCACTCTTTAACGCCATTGAAAGACAATACCCTGTAGAGATCTGAGATATCCCCGTTAAATATGTTTCACCTTGTCCCCCCCCCAAAACTTTTACTGGTAAAATATTTTCTTCGAGTGTCCCATCACCCTGTTCGCCGTATCTGTTCTGTCCCCAGGCATATACTTCGCTGCCGTCACTTTTTAATGCAAGAGCATGAGACCTTCCTGCAGATATTTCCGATATATCTGTTAAATATGTCCCGCCCTGTTCGCCGCCGTGCACTTTGACCGGAGTTGCCTTTTGTGCAATTGTACCGTCACCTAATTGACCATCATAGTTTCTACCCCAGGCATATACTTCGCTGCCGTCACTTTTCAAGGCAAGAGAAAAACCGTCTCCTGCGGCGACCTGTCCTATATCCGCCAAGTATGTTCCCCCCTGTTCGCCGCCTAATACCCTGATAGGAGTTGACGCAGTTCCGCTTTCACTACCATTACCTAAAGACCCTCCTGAATTCAGTCCCCAGGCATATACGCTACCGTTAATTGCAAGAGCCAGAGTATGTTTAGCTGTTGTTGATATCTGAATTATATTATTCAAATATGTTCCCCCCTGTGCTCCGCCGCGCACTTTGACCGGGGTATTCCTTTGAGTTAGGGTCCCATCACCTAAACGATAATATGAGTTATACCCCCAGGCATATACGGTCCCGTCACTGGCAAGAGCCATTGAATGTTCTTCACCCGCGTCTACTTGTACGATTCCTGTTAAAAATTCTCCGCCCTGTTCTCCTCCCAGCACTTTCACCGGTATCCCTCTGTCACTATATGTACCATCCCCTAAATAGCCTCGGTAATTACTGCCCCAGGCATATACAACGCTCCCGTCGCTTTTTAAAGCAAGCGTATGACGCGAACCTCCTGAGATCTGGCTAATATCGTTTAGAGTTTCGGCGCCGGAATTCCAGCTTAAATTCCATACCCCGGTACCGGCCTGAAGCATCTGGTCAAGAGAGATCAAAAGTTCATTACTAACTGTTATTTTATTATTACCTGTTTTTGATGTCGTTTCAGAGTCTATTCCATCTCCAAAAGTGAGATTATAAAATGTCCAGGCTGTATTGCCGCCAAAAACTCCTGTTCCATCAAGTGTAAAAATTCCACCGGTAAGATCTATAACTCCGTCACCCGTAACCGATCCGCCCTGGATTGTAACATCATGATCCCCTGTTAAACCTCCACCATCTATAATAAGATTTCCCGTTATGGTCAATGCCGAATTAACCGCGAGATTTCCGCTTGCCCATGAACTATCTATTGTTAAGGATTGAATTGTGAAAGCTTCATCTATTATTGAAGTATTATTTATACTATGCGTTGAATCGAATTGTACATCATCTAACGTACCCGGCTTACCTATCGGGTCCCAGTTGGCGTCATCTGACCAGTTATTTGAACTTGAACCTACCCAATATGCAGTATTTAACAGCCAACCGACATTATTGCCTCGGTTGAATGACGGGGACGCATAAATGGGGACAACTCCCTTTAAAATCAGGGAGTCGTCCCCATTTATGTTGATGGAATCTCTTACCGCGACTCTCTGTATAGAATATTCTTCTGTTTGGATATCTATATACCAAAGTTCTCCATTTACCTGGGAATATAACCCCACAGGATAATCCTGCTCGTGAGGGCCGATATCTAATGTGCCCTTAAATGTATAGGTTTTTCCCGGTTCAAAATATATTTCTTTGGTTGGTATTAGGCATTCGAAATTATGAAAGGTGACATCTCCGTATATATAGGAAGGATTTTCTCCGATTAAGCATACTTTTTCTGCTTCAAGGATGAGATGGGAGTCTTTATTATAGGCGACTGCTCCCCAAGCGTCACCACTGGTACCCGGTGCGGGTCCTCTTATACATAATGTTGTTCCTAATCCCCACATCTCTGATATGTCTATAAATCCGCTTATTCTGTTTATATAAGTTATATTCGCATTAATTCCTACAGGATTATCATAACTGCCTATTCTCTGTGCTTGAATCTTAACTTGATGCCCTGGGATAATTACTCCCGGAGCCACATCAAAATCACCTAATGGAACTTCAAGCGTAATATTATTATCCTTAATATAAGAGACCCTACCAAAATCATCACCTATTAACGTCACTGAATTCACCCATGCTTCTATGAGTTCATCCACCTTCATATCTCCGGAAGATTTTACAATATGTGTCGTCTCCGCAATACTCCTTACATCGAACATATCTGCTGTTAAGTGTAAATAGCTAGTCTCGACTGTTTCATCCAATATCTCAATTTTTGTCTCAGTTACTATTTCTATCTTTTCTGCCTTAACTGTCCCTTTTACCTCAATATCTTTATCTCCTAACAGTCTGACCACTCCACCTTCAACCTCTGCACTGGTCGCATTGACTATTCCCTCCAGATTGATCGTTTTATGTATTATGTCAACTACGCTTTTCCCGGTTAATAGCACCAATCCACCGGCAGCATTAATCTCACCGGTATTTTTGATCTGCTCGGTTATGGGATTACCTGCGGCGTCAACAATTTCTCCTGCTGCCGCTTCTAGAATTGCCACAGATATTAATCCCCTTGGTCCCAAATCTATTTTTACCGCATCGCCGCATGCGAGTACAATTTTTCCGGCAGGTGCTGCAATGATTCCATCATTATGCACGGCACCTGCCACAAGTATCCCGATCCCTCCGGTATGTATATTGATCCTTCCTTCATTTAGAAGGACTCTGTCCAGATCCTCTTTGTTCATCCTTTTAAAAAGATAATTACCATCGAGGAAATCAGAATCTGTTATGTCTCTTGTTGATAACATTAAATTTGCTGCATTAATTTCTGCATTTGGTCCAACATGAATTCCTGACTCATTTACCAAAATAAAAGTTCCGTTACAATTTAAGGAACCAAATATTTGACTCATGTCTTTTCCTAAAACTCGATTTAAAATTCTTGCACTTTCTGTAGGAAGATTTACTTCGACTGTTTCATTTTCCATAATGTCGAAAGAATTAAAATTGATGATCGAATTATCACTCGCATTTATATTCATGATATTATTTTCGATTCTTATTTCGACATCCCCTGAAACAATTTCATCAAGTTGAGGAAGAGCATAAACTGATGCACAGCATGCGAAAATCATCGCCGTCATAATTGCCAAAACTGTCATCAGTTTTTTACCGTTCATTTTACTTCCTTTTAAAATAAAAAAGCCGTAGTCAGTTGACCACGGCTTTAGTAAGAATACTAATTCCAATTACGGCAACTGACTACCATGGTTCTTTCTCCGAACTCCGAACAACGAACTCCGAACAAGAACCGAAGGTTCTCGAGCTTTGCGCCCCACGCTTTCACATGGTTTGCCTTTAACTTTTTTATTTTATCAAATAACAATAAACACCCCTGAGATCAATCCTAGAACTTGACCTCATAGGCATTCTCACACAAAAATGGGCTTTCTTTTTTATAGCCTAACCCTAATTCAAGTATAGCACCCATACTATAAATGTCAACCTTATCTAACTTTATTTTAATTAACAGCGTTTTCTTCATGTTCCCCTTCCTATACTCCTTATTTTAAGCGATTTACAACTCATATTTTTATATTACTTTTCTCCCTAATCCCTAAAACCTTACCCCTAATCTCTGCTCTTGTTTACTATTTTTTTCTATATTCTGGATCCCCCGATCTAGTCGGGGGATAAATTCGCATTTATAACTTATGCTTCCTTTGGTCGCATAAGTTATGTGCTCATTTATTTATAAACTACCCTAAAAACCACTGTTCCGTCCGGCATATTTTCCATCACAATTTCCATCTTACTAGGCAGATATCTTTCATAATACCCTTTCTTATGCTGCTCCCAATTATAATACTCAATCGGGACATTTATTATCTCGCACATATTTTCTCCCAAAGCAAGGTTCTCTCTCAATCCAACAAAATATTGCCGATAAAATAACTTTTGTAGTTCAATATCTAAATATCTGTCAGTAAGTTCTGTTTCCTGCGTTATGGTTCCCATCATTTCATCTCGCATATTATTCCAGTTTATGGTTCTCTGCAATTTACTTGTCATTGTATAAATAACATCACCAAGATTATGCGAGTCTTTTACATCTGCATAATCTACACTGACACCTCCTTCAACTAATATAAACCAAAATGAATTTGGACTGCTGCTTTTCAAACCAATATATCCTCCACCCTGCGTTCCGGTTATTCCGAAATTACCCTGAACCGTCTGCTGGCTTCCCGCTTCAAAAACTATTTCTTTACCTGCAGTCTCACAAGTGAGATCATTAAAAGTATTTGATCCTAAAATATTTGTTGCTTCATTGCCATAAAAAGTAACATTACTATTCCCCGGAACAAAAGTTCCATTTGTGCCGTCCCAATTTCTTACGACTGTTATATCATTCGCACCTGTAAATGTGCCGTCAATTATTATATCTCTACCAATATCAAGATCATTTCCTGTCATACTAAACTGAGCATTTGTATTTATTATTATGTCATTAATCGCACGCATACCTTCATTTCCTATCACAACTGGTAAAGTTGTATTACTTATAATAACATCATAAAAATAATTCCCTGCACCCATCCCTCCGGCATTAATTAATTGGGCTATTATACCGTCAAATGTCACAGTAGATGTCCCTGAATTGAACACTCCGTCATTATCCCAATCTCCACCGATCTCTATATTTGCGCTTGTACCGGATAGGTCTAATATTCCATTAAGGTCCATATTTCCAGCAATCTCCAGAACTGAGCCATCATTATCTAAGTTAACTATACCATTCAATATCATATCCCCGCCATTTATACTTATCGTTTCCGCACCTATATTCATAGTGCCATCTACCCTAAAATTATTACTAATAGTTAGATCTGCAGCCGGTGCATATGTGCCTATTTCCTGGTACAATTCATAGGCCCCGTTCACTATTACATTATTGGATGCATCTGTGCCATATAATAGTTTTGGAATATTTAGTATTGCATTCTGCTCCAAAATCCTCATATCCGTATTATCTAATGTACTTGATCCAGGTTCATTTCTTAAAGTCAATGTATCTTCATATAAGTCAAGTGTAACTGCCCCTGCTCCTGCGGCTTTTGTAACTAAGGATGCTTCCCTTGCTATCTCATCTATATACATACCAACTATATCATCAAGAGACAGATCACTTACCATTACTAAATAATCACCACTACCAGTAGTTTCGGCTTGAAAAGTTGAGCTTGAACCATTTAATCCAACTACTACTGTATTCCCTGCCTCTGCTATTTTGCTTCCGCTAATGGAATCAAAGAAACTACCAGAAATCAATGTGCCTACTCCAAATACAAAGTTTATATTATGTCCTGAATCTGTACCATCAGTTACGATGATATGTGTCGGTGTTCCGCCGATGCATGTCTGGTCTTTTACGTCAACGTCTTCTAATGTGAATGTCCCCGCACCCTGCCAATTATGCTGTGTGCCGTCTACTGTTGACCTTATCAAGATCCCGTCGCCTGTTGTGCCATTGAAGTCTATTATCCCGTTATTAGTTATGCCACCTGCTAATGTTACGTCACCATCTGAATAGTTCGTCCATATACCGGCTGCCTGTATTGCAACTGCCCCTGTCTCTACATCTACATCATCCTGGATCATCTCTCCATCAGTAATTGTCAGCGTATTGCTGATAACAACATCATCTGTCTGGAAGGTTAAGTTATCATCAGCTGTTAATGCGCCTGTTTTATTTATTTCAATATCATAAAATGTATCTGCGCCTGTTTCTACTGTCGCAGAAGTTATTCCGTCAAAAACTACAAGTGAATCGTTTGCTGTAAATGTACCATTATTATCCCAATCACCTGCAATACTTAATGTATTATAAGCATCAAGCGTACCGGCATTTGTCATATCTCCATTAATATCCATATTACCATCCATGACGAGTTCCCCACCTGTCAGGATATTAAGATCATTAAGTATCTGTAAGTCTTCAATTGATACTCTTACCGCAGCACTTGTATTAGATATCGTAATATCATAAAAATCTTCATCTGATCCTATACCACCGGCATATATCGTCTGTGCAATTGTTCCGTCAAATATAACGAGTGAATCATTTGAATCAAATACTCCATTATTATCCCAGTCGCCTCCGATATTGATCGTATTCGCCGCATCAAGTGTACCGTTATTAACCATATCACCCGCAATATCAAGATCCCCTGCTTGCATCTCATATATAGCGCCTGAATTAATAGTTAGCGTATTTACATCACTATCTATGTCTTGCGGCAGGGTTCCTCTTATAATCGTAACGTCATCGGTAGCACCAAAACCTTCAATTAAGTCACTTGTAGCCACACCTGTCGTACCGCCATAATAATCATAGTCTGTGCCATTATGATATATTAGTGCGCTCACTGCTGCATATACCGGTGTACCATTTAATACAAGTGTTCCATCATCTACAAGTACCTGTGCATTATTAGCAAGAGTGAAAACTGTACCTGAATCTATTGTAAGTGTATTCACGACTTTCATATGTTCATCACTTACTGTTACAGCACCGATTGTATTTGAGACTTGAACGTCATAGAAGTCTTCGTCCGTGCCTATTCCGCCGGTATTTATTAACTGTGTTCCCGCACCATCAAATACCACAAGTGAATCATTCGCATCAAATACTCCATTATTATCCCAATTACCTCCTATATATAATGTATTTGCTGCATCCAGTGTGCCGGCATTTTTCATATCTCCATCTATATCCATATCTCCGGCCATTATAAGTTCTGCACCTGTCAGGATCTCAAGATTATTAAGTATATGTAAGTCTTCATTTGATACTGTTACTGCTGCTAAAGTATTAGCAACTCTCAGATTATAAAAGTCTTCCCCGGCACCTACCCCGCCTGAATATATTGTCTGGGCGACTGCTCCGTCAAAAACGATAAGTGAATTACCGCTTGTAAATGCGCCATTATTATCCCAATCACCTGCAACGTTTATTGTATGGCTTTCTGTATCTGTTACTGTTGCGCCTATACCTATCGTGACATCATCTGCATCCAATCCGCTCTTTAATACCAGGTCAGTACCGGATCCACTAGCTTCAATGTCTCCCATGTCCTGACCATTACTTAATAGTTCCTGACCAGCTCCGCCATCAAATGTAAACGTGCCTGTACCTTTGGTGAATGCTCCGCCTGTAAAATCAACATCACCTGCTGCTTCTATTGTTGCACTTGTACCGGATGCATCTATAGTACCGTTATTGTCGATATTCCCGGAGATATCTAAAATAGCATTATCATGATCAAGATTAACTATACCGTTCACGATTAAGTCGCTTGCAGAAGTAGTTTCTACTGACGCGTCATTTACATCCATCCTTCCATCTACTCTTAAGTCATTATTTACTGCCATATCTGCTATAGCATCAAAGGTTCCTGCTTCCTGGTACAATCTATAGGTACCGTCGACTATCACATTATTGGATGCATCTGTTCCATAAAGCATCTTATCCGGATCGATTATTGTATTTTGCTCTATCACTCTTAAGTCTGCATTATCCAAAGAATTGGCGCCTGTTTCACTTCTGAGGGTTACGATATCTTCATAAAGGTTAAGTGTGAGGTCACTTGATGCAGCGGCTTTAGTTACTAGTGATGCTACCGGGTTACTTTCATTTACATACATTCCGACTACATCATCCGCTACTAAGTCACTTACCATGATCACATAATCACCTGCGGCATCTGTCGGCTGGATAAATAATGATGTCGAATCATTTACGGCGACTACTATCTCATTCCCGGAGACGGCAATCTTGCTGCCTCCTATATTGTCATATATACTTCCGGTTATTTCGGTACCTGTACCAAATACAAAGTTTATATTGTGTCCTGAATCGGTACCATCCGTTACGATGACATGTGTCGGCGTTCCACCCAATACAGTTTGGTCTTTCACATCGACATCCTCTAAAGTAAATGTACCTACACCCTGCCAATTATGCTGCGTGCCATCTACTGTTGACCTTATCAAGATCCCGTCGCCTGTTGTGCCATTGAAGTCTATTATCCCGTTATTAGTTATGCCACCTGCTAATGTTACGTCACCATCTGAATAGTTCGTCCATATACCGGCTGCCTGTATTGCAACTGCCCCTGTCTCTACATCTACATCATCCTGGATCATCTCTCCATCAGTAATTGTCAGCGTATTGCTGATAACAACATCATCTGTCTGGAAGGTTAAGTTATCATCAGCTGTTAATGCGCCTGTTTTATTTATTTCAATATCATAAAATGTATCTGCGCCTGTTTCTACTGTCGCAGAAGTTATTCCGTCAAAAACTACAAGTGAATCGTTTGCTGTAAATGTACC
>Ga0255420_10394_pt1 | contig 9694 bp, 11 predicted proteins | sample ANMaggSeSYBR02I3_FD_182630 | JGI IMG/M metagenome (GOLD analysis project Ga0255420, IMG submission 182630) | Sediment cell enrichment communities from methane seep in Santa Monica Basin, California, United Staets - ANME aggregate JGI... | ecosystem: Environmental > Aquatic > Marine > Cold seeps >...
AAGATATGAAGTATAACCGATAAAAAGGAAGTGTTTTACATTTTTCTAACTAAAAAAGCTTAACCTGTACTCCAAATTTGCTCAATAATCCAAACAGAAAAGTATCCACTTCATAAAACAGGGTAAAATACAAATTTGGATTATCTAAATTAAGTGCATGAGCTGGCTTTCGATTTCAAAATAGAGTTGTTCACCCCATATATTTGAAGTGGATATACAAAATATGTTATTCTGGTCTTATCGTATTTCTTATCGCATTTAAAGCAAGTAAGTTACCACTGTTCGCTAATGGCAGACACCACAATATCTTCTACTTCTTCAATGGGCAGTCCTGCATCCACTACCAGGAACCGGTCCGGCTCCATTTCAACCAGATCGAGATAATTGCTGCGAACCTGTTCCAGAAATGCTATCTTTTCGAACTTGGTCTGATGATTGCGATTACCGACCCTTGTGATGGCGATTGCGGGATCGATATCCAGCAGAATAGTAAGGTCTGGCACTGCAGTCCAGCCTTTATGAAGTCCCATCACCCATTCCAGGGGATGGTCTACAGTTCCTTTCAGGGTGGCCCCCTGATATGCATACCTGCTGTCAGAATACCTGTCTGAGATCACGATCTTGTTATCTTCCAGTGCCGGCTTAATAGTAGTGCTCAGGTGATGGGCATGGTCTGCAATGAACAGGAATAGTTCTGCCAGCGGGTCAGTCTCGGATTTTATTGCACGGTATACTGCTTCCCCTATCCAGCCATTCGTCGGTTCCCTGGTAAAAACTACATCAGGATTATCCTGGAAATGATGATGTAATCGTTTTAGGATCGTGGATTTTCCTGAACCGTCAATCCCTTCAAGCGTGATAAGTTTTCCTTTCATCCGGAGAAACCTTAAAAATCAAACAAAGAACTCTGGTTCTTTTTTTCTTTTGCAACAGAGTCTACATTATCGAGATCTGTGTGACTAACATCGATTTCATATTTTCTATCTGTTCCACCAGTTCCTTTTATTCCATCTTTTTCATCTTTTCCTTCTGTTATACCAGTTCCTTCAGTTTCATTAAATTCCAATAAACTGTTTACCTGCATTTTTTCTGTTTTTTCCTGGCCAAACCCACCAAATACCTCAATATCATGCTCGATCTCGTCCCTGATCAATTGCTGTGCCTCATCGTATATCTTGCCCACTTTCTTTGTAGTTGGTTTAGTATCCATCAGGAATGCGATCTCATCAGGATCGAGTTTCAGTTCAGCAGCCAGTCCAACCGAATGAACCTTGCTTTTCATTAAATGTTTGAAAAACCATGTCAGGTCAGTCCGGGCATAGGCACCTGATACATGACATCTTCCCCCTATCTTCCCGGCAAGTGAATCCCTTATATTACGCTTTGCCCTGGTCTGTCCCAGTTTTTTCCAGAACTGGGGGGCCTGGTATTTGTTATAGCCCGAATGGCTGTGGGTCCGAACAGCCGATACACCTCCTGTCATTAGCAGGCTGGCATAACGCCATAAACTGTAATTCTGCCGGCGGTGCACCCTGCCCAGGAACTGGTCTGCCCTGGAAAGCTGGAAATAACCGGCAGCCATATCATGCGCATCCTTGTATCCAATGGGAAGGTTCTCGTCGATCCAGTTTATCAGGTTATCAGGGCTTTCATCCACCTGCCAGGCAGCCTGCTGGGCAGACCTCATATCTGCGGCTTTGAATACATGATCCAGTAACTTGAACACTGTTTCCTTTACATCCCTGGGTGATGTGACAATGTCATCTACTTCCAGTTCGTGCTTACCAATAGACATGGCCTGAAGGTCATTGATAGCACTGCGCAGGTCACCGTTGGCATTGTCAGCAATAGTATCTATGACCCCGACACCCACCATTATGCCTTCCTTTTTACATATTGCTTTTAGTGCAGACACAATGGTGGTACTGTTTATTGTCCTGAACCAGACTGGTCTGCAGGCCAGTCGTAGTGCCGGGTCCATTTGATAAAATTCATTTGCGATGAGTATAACGGGCTGGGATGTGCCTTTGACCATATTGATAATGGCCCTGGCACCACCGCGGTCATAGTTGCCGTGGAGGTTGTCTGCCTCGTCCAGTATGATGAGCCGCCGTCCTGATGTGCCATCAAATGTCCCCATCCGGCTGGCAGAACCAGCGACCTTCTGGATAATGCCTGCAGTCCTCTGGTCACTGGCATTTAATTCTATTACGTCCCACTCCATCTGGTAGGCCAGGGCATAAGCAGCTGATGTCTTGCCAACTCCGGGCTTGCCATAGAATATCAGTGCCTTGTCCTTTGGAATTCCCGTTTCCCATTTGTTGGCCCAACTGACCATGTCATTGACAATGGTACGATGGCCTGCTACTTCGGCAAGGTTTTTCGGGCGGTACTTTTCTGCCCATTCCATTGGCTCTTCTGTCATCAGTACTATGTACTCAGAATTAGTGATAAATTATTCCTTTTGGATTGTAGGGATGTGGGGTAACAGGCCTTAACTTACCAGGCATTGCCCGGTATAAGTATATGACTGCTGGTCTTGTGCACAAGGCGGACAGCGGGCGGAGTGCTGCAGAATTGTTATCATAGTTTATGAAGAACTCACTATAAAAGTCGCGAAGAAAAAAAATGTGTGATTACTATGTTCACTCAATTTAAGAGAAACATATTTTAAAGATGGAAAATTATTGTATAAAGGGATATTATGGAAAGTTCATTTAAGAATCGCAATATTGAGGCGATGTTTACGAGAATTCTTAGTAAGTTAGAGAGAATTGAAGATAAACTGGATGAAACCAGTTATCCTACTGAAGAAGCTTTTAATTCTGATTTTATTGAACGTGTAAATGCCGCAAACAATGAAATTACAAAAGGCAAGCGTCTTGAGTTCGAAAGCATGGATGATTTCTTAAATAGCATAGAACAATGATTTACAAGATTATTGCACACCCAACGGTTCAAAAAGCTCTTTTAACCTAGACAACACGAATCCACAACGATGGCCACTTATCAGGTGCACAGGGCGGGTAGCATGTTATAATGTATACGTAAAGTTCAGGATTATTTAATACAAATTCAACTGACTCCCCATAAACCACACCCCGAACACCACCAAAAACCCACCGCACCCCATCAGCACCCTCTGATACATCCCCTCAGACATAAGCGACCTCCCTTTACTTGTAGCAGTAGACACTAAAGTGTACCAGCCCAGGTCTGCCATAAAGTGACCCACCAGGAATATGGAAGCAGCAAACAGGCTGGTCTCAAGCCCCATAAGAACCAGCCCCGTCCCTGCCGTTAACCACCACAGCCAGAAATACGGATGCGATACCGACGTGATCACACCGGCAGCAAATGGGCTCCTAAACACACTACTGCCACCTGAAAGGGTAGCATGTTTCCCTTCCATAATGGTCATGATCCCAAACACCACTAGTACCGCACCCCCGATAACAGATATCCAGAAAATGGCACTTTGGGTTGCCAGGGTTGAAAATCCGGCCACAATAACGATAAATAACAAAACCTCAACCAGGGCATGACCAGATACAACCAGGGGACCACTTGTCCAGCCCTTCTTCAGGGATGTCTCGATAGTAGCGAAGAGCATCGGTCCGGGTACAAGCGCACCGGTCAGCCCGACACCAAAACCAATGCCCAGCATATTTAGTATTTCCAGCATTACCAGAAATCCGGTAAAAAAGCCTAATTCCCGGATGTGAATACCATGATCTCGTAATTGATATGATCAAGTGACTTCATAAGCCTTTTATGAAGTGATAAATCATCTTCAACACGGTACCAACATCCGGGATTAGACAGGCATAAAAAAATGCCCATCCTTACAGTATTATCTCAATATCCAGTTGTTCTGCCAGTTCCTTATACCTGTTTCGGATAGTCACTTCCGTGACACCGGCTACTTCTGCCACTTCCCGCTGGGTCCTGCGCTCGCCGCACAGAATGCTTGAAATATAGATCGCTGCCGCTGCCACACCGGTGGGTCCACGCCCTGAGGTGAGTTCTTTCTCTGCAGCCTGCCTCAGGATCTCCACACCCTTGGACTGCACTTCACCGTGCAGGTTCAGGCCGGAACAAAACCTTGGGATATAGTCAATGGGTGAGGTGGGCATGAGTTTCAGCCCCAGTTCCCTGGAAATGAACCGGTATGTGCGGCCGATCTCCTTGCGACTGACCCTGGATACTTCAGCGATCTCGTCCAGCGTCCTTGGAACATTACACTGCCTGCAGGCTGCATACAGTGCAGAAGCAGCCACACCTTCTATACTTCGGCCCCTGATCAGGTTCATGTCAACAGCCTTGCGATATACCACAGCCGCAGTTTCCCTCACATTCCGGGACAGACCCAGTGCACTGGCCATCCTGTCCAGTTCAGATAGTGCAAAGGCTAAATTCCTCTCAGTAGCATTGCTGACCCTGATACGGCGCTGCCACTTTCGCAGCCTGTACAGCTGGGCCCTGCTTTTTGATGATATGGATTTACCGTAAGAATCACGGTTTCGCCAGTCAATCATAGTTGACAGGCCCTTGTCGTGAATGGTATAGGTCATGGGCGCGCCCACCCTGCTTCTCTTCATACGCTGGTCATGGTCGAACGCTCTCCATTCCGGTCCCTGGTCAATGAACTCTGAATCAACCACAAGACCGCAATCATTACATACAAGTTCAGCCCGCTCATAATCCTGTACCAGACTGCGGCTGCCGCACTCGGGACATTCTATAGTAGGCTTCTCGAAGGCTCCGACCTTTTCTTTTTCCTTTCTGAGCTTTATACTCTCACGTATTTTACTTCTCTCAGACCTCTCAATCTCTCTTTCCTTTTCTAATTCAGGCATTTATTGCTAATCCCTCTGCTTCAATCTTATCATTAATTTAATATTATCATCCATGTGAAAAACTGCAATCACTTCAATCACTTGGCAATTATTTCACATATACGTGCTTGCCTTTGAAACCCCTCAGATTTTCTCCGGCTACATTCTTAAAAACCCTTACCGAAAAATACGGTTGGTCCACAGGCCCGAACACATCATTGACCTTTCCAATCTTCGTATTTCTCCTGTCAAAAACCAGGTTATTTATCCTGAATAACTTCTTGTTACCAGCCTTATCTGTTTTATCTCCTCTGACGATTAAGTTTTTATGACTTGAAGTATGTAAAACCGTTCCTAATATTTTCAATAATGCACCTCAATAAAAGTAATGTCAATACACCAGCAATATTATATAAAGTTATCGCAAGTGCTATGTTATCTGGTGTTTACCAGATTTAAAGGTTTTGAAAACAATACATCTTGTGCATGTTTTTCACTTAACCCCGCACCCATAGCGATCGTAAGCGCCTCTTCATCAGTGACCAGATCCCGGGGTGAATGGGAATCAGTATTAACTATCATATCCGCCCCAACCTCTTCAGCCATTCTTACCACATGACCGTTGGCCCGGTTGTGCCCGCAGCGCGCAGTGATCTCAAGGCACACCCCCAGTTTGGCTGCCAGCATTGCATCCTCCTTAGAGATCAATCCCGGGTGCGCCAGTATATCGGCTCCTGCCTCAATGGCTGCCCTGTTTGTTCCGGGCAGCACAGGCTCGACAAGTGTTTCCCCGTGTACCACCACTATCTCTGAGCCCAGTTCACGTGCAAGAGCAACCAATGCCGATATCTTCTGCGGGGGCACATGGGTTATCTCAACCCCTGCAAGTATCCTGATATCCCATACCTCTTCAAGATACCTGGCTTTTTTGATCCCGTCCAGTACATATTCGATATTAGTAAAATCCACATGGTCTGTAATAGCAATGGCAGTATAACCGTGGACTACGGCCCTGCGAACAAGTTCGCTTGGGAGTAGTTCACCATCGCTGAATATTGAATGAGTATGAAGGTCTATCATTATTATTTACATTTATATCATGATTCATTTTATACTTATCGTAAAAGTATCAGAAAAACTTTTGAATCAGTAGAATCATTTAGAAGTTATGACAGGCCCGCTGGACAGAAAACATTTCACCCTGATTGTGGGCATTTTGATTATAGCAGTTGCTCTTTTGATCATCTATCTTTCATGGGTATTTGTAAATGTAATAATATTGAGCATATTCGGTGCATTTATACTGCGTCCCCTGGATAAAAAGATTCGGGAAATTACCAGGATCAAGAACCGGCAGGTCACAGCAATCCTGACCATCACTATCGTGGCATCAATTTTTTCAGGCTTGTTCCTGAACATCATATTCATCCTGGGCTCGGAACTGGCAAAGTTTCAGCCTGATGTCCTGCAAAACGATGTGAATATGCTGATCAATTATAGTATAGAACTGACCGGCAAGTACATCCCGGATACCATACAGGAAAACATGAAATCAAATCTTTCCAGTTCGGCATCTTCGGCCATAATGTTCATAGTCAGCAATGCCCAGCGTGTTGTATTGAATTTCATATCAAATATTGCGATCTTTGTCATGCAACTAGCTGTGGTGGTATTTCTACTATATTACCTCCTCATAGACGGCGAGAATATAGTTGAGACATTTATTGATATCCTGCCTTCCAACAAGGTAGAGATCGTCAGGGAATTCCTGCAGCACCTGAATGGTATATACAACAGCCTTTTCAATGTTTACTTGATAGTTTGCGTGCTGACCGGAATAATCGGCGGCATCGGCCTGATGCTCATCGGTGTACCATATCCCATAATGTGGGGTGCTGTAATTGCAGTCCTGGCCCTGCTTCCGATTGTCGGACCAGGCACATTCTATATACCGGCAGCCATCTATTATTTCATTGTCAATGAACCGGTAAAGGCCGTGGTGATCGTAATATTTGGCTGGTTGTTCCTTGAGACCATTCCCGGCAACATTATCAGGCCCAGGCTGATGATGCAGCATGGAAATATCCATCCGATTATAACACTGCTGTCTTTTACTGCTCCCTTGTTCGTGGTCGGTGCCATGGGGATAATAATAGGTCCTGCAGCATACGGTTTCATGCTGGCTATATACAGGACGCATATGGGATTTGAGGTAATAACCAAACCTGGAAACAAAGAGATCGAAGAAAAGAGTGAGACCCAAACAGAGGTTGAAACCCAACCTGAAAATGAACTATCTGAAGATGTGTCGAGTCCCTGATCAAATATAATTCCCTTATTTAGGGTCGTGGATGGATTTATCTAACGTTCAGGGTGCCAGTTCAGTAACTCAGGGACATGATCCGGAATTGAACCTTATTTATATGATTTTCCATACTCATCGATGATTGATTCTTTGCAAAGTTTAACACCATGCCGATGGGCTGCACGACCGATCATATGTGCCGCAATAGGTGCAGTGAGCAACAAGAACAAACCGACTGTCAGGGCTTTCACGCCCATTGGGGTAAATCCAACCTTCAACAAGATACTCAGCATCACACCGAATGCACCAAGTGTTCCAATCTTAGTAGTTGCATGCATGCGGTTATACACATCCGGCAATCGCAAAAGCCCAAGCATTCCCAGGGATACGAATATCAGGCCTATGATCAAAACGATATTACCCAATATTTCAAGAACATTACTAATATCGCTCATAGTACCACTCCTTCATCAAGATATTTGGATATCGTAACCGTCCCTACAAAGGATATGATCGAGAGCACCAGTGCCACATCCATGAAAAATACTGAGCCCTGTACAAATGAATAGACACCCAGCATTACAACGATCACAGTTGTCATAGCATCAACAGCAATTACCCTATCAGGTATTGTAGGTCCTTTAATGGTCCTATAAACACAGGGTATCATGGCAAACACCATTAACAGCAATGCAAGATCAAGTAGTAATGAATTCATTCAAATGCCTCCAGTGTATATTTTTCCAGATCATTCCTTATGGATTCCTTAACACCATCGGGATCAGATGCGTCAATGCAGTGAACATAAAGTACTGATCTATCATCTGATACATCTAATGTTAAGGTTCCGGGTGTAAGTGTGATGGTATTAGCAATAGCAGTAATACCTAAATTTGTCTTTGAGTCGATCGGTACAGCAACAATTCCGGGTTTGATATCTATTTTAGGCTGGATAACGATCTTCCCGACCGCAAGACTTGCCATTATAATCTCATAGATCAATAACACGAAATATTTGATCTCCCTTGGAATGCGGGTAGTGGCATCCTTGAAGGATACTTCTTCCCCGAATTTGTAAAGCGGCTTGAACGGTCTTATGACAAAGGGACCAAGTACCAGTCCGAAAAGGAAGTTCAGGATCGTTACGTCACCATGTACAAAGCACCACAACAATGCAAGGGGAATTGAATACAATAGATAGCGTTTCATCTAACCACCCTCGTTAAGACTGCATCAATATATGGTTGCGGGTCAACGATCTGGGCAGCAGTTGCCTGTGCAAGGGAGATGAGCGGCTCTGCATATATCCCAAATATAATGACACCAAGGGCCAGTATGATTATGGGCACAGTAAGCAATGGTGACAGGGCATGTGATGAATACTCACCATACTTTTTAGTATCCCGTGGCTCGCCCCAGAACATTTTCATCCATGCCCTGAACATATAGAACATAGTAAAGACTGCAAATAGAAGAGCAATCGCAATGGGGATATAATATCCTTCATTAATGCCTGCATCGAACAGCAGGAATTTGCCAATGAACCCACACATTGGCGGAAATCCGGCAATGGACATTGCCCCGATTAAGAACATAGTGCCCATAAGTGGTGAGCTATGTATCATTCCTCCCATTTTATCCATATCGCGAGTATGTGCATGATGGATAATACCACCTGATGTCAGGAACAACATACCCTTTGCAAACGCGTGGCCCACAAGATATACCAGCGATGCGGCAATCGTGTACACCGAACCCATGCCAAGCCCGAGGAACACATAACCTATCTGGCCGACACTTGAATATGCAAGAAGACGTTTGACATCGGTCTGCCCCACTGCCGATACTGCACCGATTATAATTGTTGCAAGAGATAGCGGGATTATAATTTGTTGGAACATAGGTAATGTATCAGTGAACATCAGGAAAAATACACGAAGCATCCCATAGACGCCCACTTTTATCAAAACACCACTTAACATTGCACTGATTGGTGATGGGGCAGTAGGATGCACGTCTGGCAGCCAGTAATGAAGCGGGAATAATGCTGCCTTGTTTCCGAATACAACAATAAATAACAGGGCAATCGGATAAATATGCCATGGTAGTGTGCCTGCTGCACTCATAGCACTTACTTTTACGGAAATGTCAGCCATATTCACAGTTCCGACAGTGGCATAAAGTGATGCAATTGCGATCAGCATAACAATGGAACCAATCATGCTGAGTACTAAATATTTGAAAGTTGCTTCCATTTTGTCAGAACTTTTTGTGACCCCACCCTTTTCGTTTGCAACCACAAGTGCGCATGAAGATAATAGAAGGATCTCAAAGAATACGAAAAGGTTGAAGATATCACCTGTTAAGAATGAACCTGTGAGTCCTGCCATCAGTAAATTGAACAATGAATGGTAACTGGAACTCAGTGATCTCTCTTCGATATATTCCAGTGAATACACCAGTGATAAAAACGAGACAAAGAGCGTTAAAAGCACCATTCCTGCACTCAGCAGGTCGGCAACAAGAACGATCCCGTACTTGCCCCATTCGC
>Ga0255420_10395_pt1 | contig 9687 bp, 4 predicted proteins | sample ANMaggSeSYBR02I3_FD_182630 | JGI IMG/M metagenome (GOLD analysis project Ga0255420, IMG submission 182630) | Sediment cell enrichment communities from methane seep in Santa Monica Basin, California, United Staets - ANME aggregate JGI... | ecosystem: Environmental > Aquatic > Marine > Cold seeps >...
ATAGGGTATCGTTATTACAAATGCTCAAATCCTTAACAAAGGTCAATTTTTCCATTCCCCATAAACTAGTCAGCGCATCATTATCAGAAATTGTAAAAGATCCTCCAATGCTATCAAGGTTATCTAATCCAATTAGATTATCCAGCAAATCGTTCCCAGTTATCTCTAGAGCTTCACCAATGCTAACAGCATTTTCCAGTCCTGCTAAATTTACCAGTATGTCGTTTTCTTGAATGATCAGTTTACTACCAATAGATGTTATTGAACTAAGTCCATATAAATTGTGTATACCGCCTCCACTTATCTTTACCAATCCTTCTAAATCGGTGCATCCCTGGTAGATTACTTGGAAATTATCAATTTCACTTTGTGTTAAGAAATAATAGTTTCCATGGGGCAGGCATGAGAAAGTATTTCCACAGGCAGCTGCTATCTCAGGGGCGTTATTACATCCGTTTGTATTATTATAAATATTAACACACCCATTGGGTGAAGCCAGGTAATCACACATACTTTGCACTTCACATGTGGTTAATGATTGATTATCATGGATGTATAATTCGTTAATTGAAGTTGCATCAATACTTTCCAGTCCTGCTAAGCTGGACAATGAAGCATTATAACTGACTGTAATATTTCCTGATATTGTAGTTACATTTTCCAGACTTTCTAAATCGAGTAATGCATCATTCCTTGAAATACGAAGTTCTTGACCTATTGATGTTAAATTATCTAACCCTGATAAACTTGTTAAAGAAGAATTGTGAGAGATTTCGATATAACTGTTGACACTGTCAAGGTTTTCTAGGCCAGTTAAACTTGTTAGTGAAGAATTCCCCTGAATCCAAAGGTATCCACCGACGGAAGTCACTTTTTCGAGACCTATTAAGTTTGCAAGTAAGATATTATTAACAATCCAAAGACCGCCTCCGATACTAGTCAAATTTGATATTCCTGTCAAATCTATCAAATCGTAATTAAACTTAATCGATAACCCTCCCCCGATAGAAGTCAAACCATTTAGGCTATCGAGATTTGTAATATCAGGAAATGGCCACATGACACCTATTATTACATTACCTTCAATTTTAGTGCAGTTTGGGTAGTTGGTCGGAAAATTGTCTATTTCTGCCTGTGTTGAAAACACTATGCCTTCGGGCAGGCAAGGCTGGGAATTTGCTGTAGCCTGGATTAGGCAGGCGATTACGATCAATATGGTAAGTTTTTTCATTGGTTTGTTTTAGTAATAACCTGATTATTGAATAACTACTTCAAAGTTACTACACCTAAAAGGTGAAAATGAAACAGATAAGGGATCGCAGGGGTTGAATGAGAAATCGACGGGAGTGAGTGAGAAATTGATTGTTTAGGCCTTCAAATGAATACTGAAATTCGTGCATTCGTGGCAACAATGCCGGTTTCTGGATTTTGTGTGTGAAAGGATAATGAAGCATGCGGAAATCCACGCCCCGGTGAGTGGAGTCTTGTTCCGAAGCTAGGACTATTGCTTTCGACCCGCCAGGAACATGCCCTCCTGAAGTCGTGCAAGGCTACCTTGCGGGTCAGGATTAGACAACTTAATATCAGTTGGAGGGAGTATGGGTATAGGAAGTGTGGGCTCCTATGGTAATGGTTCTCTTCGAAATTTGAATGGCTTATCAAGATTGAATTTTATTGGAGGTGGCCTGAGTATTAGAAATAACGACTCACTTTTAAGTTTACAGGGATTATTACAACTGGATTCGATTGGTGGTGGACTTTACATTTGGGGTAATGAGAGCATGACAAGTTTATCGGGAATCGAAAATTTGATTTTCATTGGCGGTGGTCTTCAAATCGGGGATGATTGGGAATTGCATGGCGGCAACCCATCTTTAACCAGTTTAAGTGGATTAAAAAACCTGGAATTCATAAATGGTTTCCTCAAAATTGAAGACAACACATTGCTAACAAGCCTTGTGGATTTGGAAAATGTAAAAGCAGGATCGATAAGCGATATTTACATTACTGAAAATTCTAATCTTTTTGAGTGCGCAATACACAGTATTTGTGACTATCTGGCTAGTCCAAACGGAGAAATTGACATCCAAAATAACGCTCCCGGATGCAATGATCAGCAAGAAGTGGAAGATGCTTGTGAGGTTATTTCTTCTGAAGGCCTTGTTGCCTGGTATCCTTTTAACGGTAATGCCAATGATGAAAGTGAAAATGATAATCACGGTACTGTTTATGGAGCTACCCTCTCCACCGACCGGTTCGGAAATGCTGATTCAGCCTATACTTTTGATGGTTCTACAAACCATATTTCCATACCCGTCGACATCAATTTCAATGCAAAACCCCAATTGACTATAGTTGCATGGGTGAAACCGTCAGATGTAAACCCAGTCCGCACGATCATCTCTCACGATAATGTTCAGTTTGATCGGTCAATAACCATAGACAACAGGGGTGGAGGTATCGGTTATTCCTGTTTTATGGGAACAGGAGTTCTTGGATACTTCCCTGCCAATGTCGATCAATGGGTCCAGCTAGCAGTAATCTATAATCAGTTGACAAATACTGCTAAATTTTATCAAAACACTTCATCCATTTCAGGAGCTACTTCATTCGGAACCGGTTGGACTTACACATGGATCGGTGGAAATCCAAGCTTTGGTGAATATTTTAGCGGTACAATAGATGACATACGAATTTACGACCGTTTACTAAATGAGTTTGAGATCCAGGCCCTCTACCATGAAGGAGATTGGAAAATCAAACCGACCTTTTTGATGGAACTGAATGATCAGGCTGCATGTAAAAATGACAGCATAGCGTTTGAGGCCAAAGCGGAAGGAATACCTTCGATCCATTATCAGTGGCAAAAGGATGACATTGATATCCCCGGTGACACTAACAGTGTTTTTATCATTCCCAATGTTCAGTCGGAAGATGAAGGTGAATACCGATGTATCGCCACCAATGACTATGGTGCAGATACCAGTAAAAGTGCCTCCCTTTCTATTGAATTCGAAATCCCAACAGTAATTTTAGGACATCCCAGTGTTTCTGAGAACCAGATTGTGCTCTATTCAATAAGTTTAGAAGAAGGGCATAACTATGAATTTATTGTGGAGGGTGGCAATATTATTGATGAATCCGAAAACACCATTTCTGTTCACTGGAGTGCTGCAGGTCAGGGATTTATTCACCTCATCGAGCAAAGTGAACTCGGTTGCTATGCTGACACCAATACCCTAAATGTGACCATCGGCTCATTAGGTTTTGAAGAGCATGAAGCCATAAATCTGTCCATATCCCCCAACCCCTTCACATCCTCAACAACCCTCAAATTTGAATTAACCCAACCCGGAAAGGTAGATATCAAAATTTACAACCAAATGGGAGAATTGGTTGAGGTTATCCAAACAAATGCTCAATCTGGAAAGAAAACATTTACCTGGAATGCAAGCCGTTTGCCTTCAGGAATTTATTTTATCAGGTTACAATCAGATAATGGTATATCGGCACAAAAAGTTGTAAAACTCTAATTGTATGTTTATGTGAAGTCGTATCCTAAAACAAACAACTAAAAAAATAAGATCATGAAAAAAATAACATTTTTATCAATCATTTTGGTCCTCATCACAACAAGCAATATCTCCTCTCAGGAAATCATTTTCGAGGACAATTTTGAAAGCTACACAGTTGGTACATTTCCATCAAACCCCTGGTTTTTGAAGTGGGAAGGTAATGGAGTCGAAAATCAAATTGTTGTAAACAACCAATCAGTTTCACCAACACAATCCCTAAAACTTGAATGTGCCCCTAATTGGGCTGCTAATGCACAAATCACCTTACCAATAACTCCAACTATTATTAATTGCGAGGGATACCTGATGATTAAAGACCTTAGTCATCGTGCACATATGGGATTTAAGAACCCAGATGTTGGAACATGGGGAACGTATTATGCACGTGTTGTTGTGGGCGATAATGGCAACATTACTTGCGAAGGTGTAGAATTACAACCCGGTGAAGCGAATAAGTGGTATCACATCAGAATAAGGTATAATAGTATTGCGGATGTTTGTGATGTCTGGATAGATGGTATTTTAAAAGGAAAAGACATCGAGTGCTCAACAGAAGGGGAATATAATGCATTCACAATAACAGCAGGTCATCCCTCATTGTCAGTAAAGGCCTGGTTTGATGATGTCAAAGTATATACTGACGAACACTTGGAGAGCACAGGTTGGACACGTGAAGGATATGATTTGGGCTGGAGTTATCAATATCCTTTTGATACGGATACATTGATCCAAAATATTCCATTTGGTATGGATTGGATGATCAATGCTGAAATTCCATTGGTTCTCACTGGTGATATAACTGGTAATGGTTTGCCGGAGATAATATACACCAGCAATAACACATTATTTGTTTTTGATGGTAATGGTAATGAATTATGGAGTATTACTCTGAATTTTATTGAACCAAATCTTCCTGGTATTCTGGAAGATGTTACAGGGGATGGTATTCAAGAAATCATTATAGGAACTAGACATAATACAACTTTAAAGCTATTGATTTATGATGGATCAGGCAATCTGATTAAAGAGATTAATGAATCAGATGATGTGAGCGGGGATAATCATATCTATGCCAGAGCAGTTACGGATATAGACAATGATGGTGATTTGGAACTAGTGGCTTCTAGGTCTTCGGGGTATAACCTTTGGTCACGCGGTGTTGAAGTATTTGACTATGCAAGTGGCAATCGTAAATGGTTTTATTCAATCGGACCTCAACCACTTGCACTAAATATAGCTGATATAACCGGTGATCAAAATAAAGAGATCATATTTGGCACACGTGGTCCAGCGAATGGGCACAATGTTAATGGTTTTACTGATAACAGGTGTTATGCAATCTGCCTGGATAAAGATGGAAATTTGCTATGGTCGCGAGAATTTGAAGGTTCAGGATTTGTAGATTCCGAAGTTTCTGTTGTTGACCTTGATGGAGATAATAAAAATGAAGTGATATATACTTCCCGTGCACATGGGTGGCAATGGTGGGATGGAGATATTGGGAGGATTTACCTATTGAATCCTGATAATGGGGAAATTATCAAAGAATATAATGCTGCCAACCCATTAATAGTAAACGGAATTGCAGATATAATTGGGGATGATAAAAAAGAAATCCTGGTCAACTATCAGGATGCATCAACACAAACGGGTAAGATATTGATGTTTGACGATTCTTTAAACCTGTTACAGGAATATGTTGTGTCGGGTTCAATATTAAGAGTTTGTGCCATAAATGACTTAAATGGAGATGGCCGTCTTGAAACCATTGTTCGGAAAATGATGGCTAATGAGTTTGTAGTACTGGACGAAAACCTCAATGAATTATGGAGCTTAAGTTTTCCTGATGAAGTAAAAGATGTGATCCCAACTGACCTGGATAATGATGGCATCAATGACTTGATTGTATCAACTGAAAATACGCTGCAAGTTCGGAAATGGAAATTTACTCCTTCATTTACAAATATTTTATACGATCAGGTTGCATGCAAAAAAGACAAGGTTGTTTTTGAAGTAATAGCAGAAGGAATACCCCCAATTTATTACCAATGGCAAAAGGATGGCCTTGATATACCAGGTGCCACTGACAGTGTTTTTATCATTCCAAATGTTCAGATGGAAGATGGTGGTGAATACCATTGTATTGCCACCAATGTCTATGGTTCCGATACCAGCAATAGTGCCTCCCTTTCTATTGAATTCGAGATTCCAACAGTAATTGTAGGACATGCCAGTGTTTCTGAGTACCAGATTGTGCTTTATTCAGTAAGTTTAGAAGAAGGGCATAACTATGAATTTATTGTCGAGGGTGGCAATATTATTGATGAATCCGAAAACACCATTTCTGTTCACTGGGGATCTGAAGGTCAGGGATTTATTCACCTCATCGAGCAAAGCGAACTGGGTTGCTATGCCGATACCAATACCCTCAGCGTGACAATCGGTTATTTAGGCGTAGATGATCACGAAACCCAAGATCTTTCTATTTCTCCCAATCCTTTCACCAACATTACAAGCCTTGAATTTAAATCAACAGAAACTGACAATATTAAAATCAACATTTACAATCAATTAGGAGAACTAATAGAGACTATACAAAAGACTACTCAACCCGGAAAACAAACATTTACCTGGGATGCAAACGGTTTGCCATCAGGGGTTTACTTTATGCGGTTGAAAAAAGGAAATGAAATTATAACAAAGAAGTTAGTTAAACTTTAAATAGAAATAAATCGGCATTTCACACAAAAAACAAGTTGATATGAAAACAAAACTTATTCTTACGGCCCTGTCACTGTCAATTGCAGTATTCACTTTCGGGCAAAAATCCGAATTTGAATTAAGCTTTTCAGCTATTGAAAACGCAAACTACGTTCAACTCGATAGCATCAAGGTGATGAACCGAACACAAAACTGTGACACGATTATGTATTGGCCCGATACTGTACTTGTCCTTGATCAGCAGGTAGGAATCGCAGAGCATTACAATGCAGGTGAATTTATGGTTTTTCCGAATTATCCCAATCCGGTAATACATCACACGACCATAACCATTTACATTCCTGAAAAAGAAAAAATAGGTGTATTGATATCGGATATGCTTGGCCGGCGACTTATCAGTAAAAAGATAATACTCAATAAAGGATATCATACTTTCAGGTTTAGTCCAGGTGCCGGCGAATTATTTTTCTTTACAGTTATATATCAGAATAAAAGCCGTAGCATTAAAATCATGAGTGCGGCTTCAAATCAAAATCAACCAGCTTCACTTGAATATATCGGCCAAAGAAATTCAATTTCTCAATTGAAATCAGCAACAAATGTCCAAAACTTTTTTTTCAACATTGGAGACGATTTGCTCTATATCGGCTACTGGGATAACCTCCAATCAGGCATTCTTGATACCCCTGAGGAGAGCGAAACATATACGTTCCAGTTTGCCTACAAAACGCCCTGTCCGGGTGAACCTACTGTAACTTATGAAGGACAGGTTTACAATACCGTGCAGATATTCAGCCAGTGCTGGCTTAAGGAAAACCTGAATGTAGGGACAATGATTCCGGGAGTTCAGGAAATGACCAACAATGCGGTTATTGAAAAATATTGTTATGATAACGATGATGCAATCTGTGATGAATTGGGAGGCCTATATCAATGGAATGAGACGATGCAATACACAACAACACAGGGAGCGCAAGGGATTTGTCCGCCAGGCTGGCATATTCCGACAGACGAAGAGTGGAAAGTACTGGAAGGGGGAATCGATGGTCAATACGGAATTGGTGACCCGGAATGGGATGGCTGGGATTTCAGGGGTTTGGATATTGGCTTCAGGATGCGGTCGGAAAGTGGTTGGGCTTACGACTATAATGGAAGCAATTCTCATGGCTTCACTATGATGCCTGGTGGTTTCCGGTACTTCAAGGATTGTGATTTTTGGCACGTTTACGTCCATGCAGTATTATGGACTTCCAACGAGGACACTGACGAATACGCATGGGATCGGTTTGTGATTGGTTATATTGATGAGATTTATCGAATCAGTGCCACCCGGGAAAACGGCTTAAGTGTAAGATGTATAAAGGACTAAATATTTAACAGCATTAAAAATCTCATAAAATGAAAACAAATCTTATCATATCACTCATAGCTCTCGGATTTTTTACTGAGGCCTACTCACAGAGGGCTGCAATTGAATTGACCTTTATCGCTATTAACAATATGTCTTATATTCAGCTGGATAGCATCAAAGTGATGAACCGCAGCCAGGGAGGTGATACAACTTTATATTGGCCTGACACAGTACTCCTCCTCGACCAGCAAGTAGCAATTCCGGAATTGACGGAAAATAGTGAAGGGTTTACAGTATTTCCGAATTATCCTAATCCGGTAACAGACCAAACCACAATAGTTATGTATATTCCTGATAAAGACAAAGTGGTTATAACAATTGCAGATATATTGGGGCGGCAGATCATAAGGAAAGAAAAATTACTTGATCGGGGGAATCATTCATTTAATTTCACTCCCGGTGCAGAAAAGCTTATTTTCTTTACTGCTTACTGGCAGGGGAACACAGCAAGCGTGAAAATCCTGAACTCATCAGCAAATACAATTCGATCAGCCTCGCTTAATTATCTGGGAGGCATTAATAAGCTTCAATTAAAATCAGCAAATACTTTCCGTGGCTTCACTTATAGTCCTGGTGATGAACTGCTGTATGTTTGCTATTGGGACACCTTACAATCAGGCATGCTAGATACCCCTGAAGAAAGTGATATTTATGCCCTCCAGTTTGCTTATAATATGCCCTGCCCCGGAGACCCAACCGTAAATTATGGCGGACAGGTTTACAATACAATACAGATATTCAACCAGTGCTGGTTAAAAGAGAATCTGAATATTGGGAGCATGATCCAGGGAACCCAGGCAATGACGGATAACGAAGTTATCGAAAAGTACTGCTATTTTAACGATGTCGCTTATTGTGATCAATATGGAGGCTTATACCAATATGATGAAATGATGCAATATTCCGATACACCGGGAATTCAAGGTATATGTCCACCTGGCTGGCATATTCCCACAGATGAGGAGATAAAAGTGCTTGAAGGAGCAGTAGACAATCTATATGGTATTGGTGATACAGAGTGGGATGGCTGGGATTTCAGGGGAACAGATGTCGGTTACCGTCTAAAATCTGATAACGGATGGTGGTATGGGGGAAGTGGAAGTGATTCACATGGATTTACAAAGCTACCCGGAGGGCTTCGATTTACGAATGGAAATTTTACCCATTATAAAAACCATGCCTACTTCTGGTCTTCAAACAAGGATACAGACAGCTATTCGTGGGGCAGGCTAATTTATACTTTTAATGAAATCAGCAGAATTAGCTTAAACAAAGAATATGGGTTTAGTGTACGGTGTGTCAGGGACTAAATCTGACAGGCAATTTCAATTAATTTGGAATTTGAGAAGCTTATGATTAACTTTAGGCGAAAATTTACCAACAAAATGCTCCGGACCATCATTATCGATGATGAGGCACATATGCGCCAGACTTTGGAAAAGCTTGTGAAAGAGTATTGCCCGAATGTTAAGCTGGTAGCAAAAGCTGACGGTGTTAAAACCGGCGTGCAGGCCATCAAAAGGTATCATCCCGACCTGATTTTACTCGATATTAAAATGAATGACGGAACGGGATTTGATCTTCTAAAACAATTAGAACCGGTTGAATTTAAGGTTATCTTTATTACAGCCTTCGATCAATATGCCATTAAAGCCTTTAAATTCAGCGCACTGGATTACCTGCTAAAACCTATTGATCCGAAGGATCTGACCGATGCGGTCAACAAAGCAGAGAAACTGGTAGTGAAAGAGCTGAACATTCAACTGGATGCTCTTGAAGAAAATATGCAGACTAACAGCAAATCAAAAAAGAAGATCATCCTAAAAACCTTCGACAATATTCACCTGGTGAAAATAAGTGACATTATTTATTGTCAATCTGACAATAACTATACGCATTTTCATTTATTGGACAACAATAAGATCCTGGTATCTAATACCCTGAAGGAATATGATGAAATGTTAAGAGATTTCGGATTTT
>Ga0255420_10288_pt2 | contig 9669 bp, 9 predicted proteins | sample ANMaggSeSYBR02I3_FD_182630 | JGI IMG/M metagenome (GOLD analysis project Ga0255420, IMG submission 182630) | Sediment cell enrichment communities from methane seep in Santa Monica Basin, California, United Staets - ANME aggregate JGI... | ecosystem: Environmental > Aquatic > Marine > Cold seeps >...
GTTCAGATCTTTTACTGTGATGTTGTCACAGTTGATACAGTATACTGTGCCTGCGTTTGAATCCGAGTCAATAATGATATCTGAAGCATCAAGTAAATAATAAATGTATTTTCCATCCACCACATTACTGGTGTCAATGTCATTATTAAAATCCGCGTCTCTCCACCCAGAGAGTCCGAAGTTGTAGTTGTTAGTAAACATATGATTATTTCTTAAAATGTTACCACTGGAAGATATAAAGAATATGCCAGTCCCTTTGTTTTCGCTGGCAATGTTGCCTGTAATAGTATTGTTGCTTGAATGCTCAATGTATATGCCAGCCTCTTTGTTTTCACTGGCAATGTTGCCTGTAATGGTGTTGTTGTTTGAATTCAAAAGATAGATTCCCTTTCTATTGAAGCTCAGATTATTGTTTGAAATTAGATTGTTTTTTGAAATAACCATTATTCCTGCCTCTCTCCAAGAATATAAAGAGTTGACTGCTGTAAATCCTTTTAGAACAGTTCCATCAACGGAAAGTACAATTGCACTGCCACTTTCATCTGCATCAACCACAGGCTGACCCATGCCTGTATCCACACCAAGCAAAGTGAGCTGTTTGGTCACGTTCACATTCTCATAATACGTACCGCTATATACCTCAATTGTGTCTCCAGGGCTTGCCGCATCAATGGCATCCTGTATCCTGAAATATTCTGCACCGCCGCTATCATCCACAGTGATAACCGCAGCTGTCCAAAAACTAAGGTCAAGTCTCGTAAAATCTCCAGAATGCCATTTAATGGTCTCATTAGCAGCTATTGATTCTATATAAAAGTGAATGACTTTGCCTTCGTCTGTTACATTACCATTGATGATAAACCGACTATTAGCAGTTTCTCCATATTTTCCATCTTTTGCAATTATGCTTCCCTTAACCTCATTTTCGATCTTTGCAAGAATGGTAGTGTTGTCAGGTGCTGGATCACCATTGATGGTTACGTTGCCGTAGAAGCACATGGGAAGCAAAGGCGGGATGGATTTTGTCGTGTTTAAGGTATATGGTAAGTAGTCTCCGCCATTTTTTATGCTTCCCTGGGAGTTATAGGGAATATTCGTATCCCCTAATCTATCTCCATCTACGTCAAATCCATTGTAATCTGACCAATAATTTCCTCCAAGCCATAAACCTCCAATAATATTTGTTCCAGCAATTTTTGTGATGTTCCATGAGTTGTTCCCATTGTCTATGGCATTGTTTGTGTTGTTTAAGTAATTATCATAGATGAAGTTGCTGCTGGAAGAGCTAAGATCAATGCCATATTTGTTGAAAATAATATTGTTTCCTGCAATGGTGTTATTGTTAGAATCTGAAAGGAAGATGCCTGTATTATAGTTGTTACTGACATAGTTTGTTACAACAGTGTTGCCGCCAGAGTCCGCGATGACAATGCCAAAAAAATTGTTGTTACTGACATTGTTGCTTACAATGGTATTATTGTTGGAAAAGTCAGTGATAAACATCCCAATTAAAAAGTTATTATAAGCAATGTTCCCTGTAATTATGTTATTGCCAGAATTTTTAAAAAGGATACCGCCATCATTATTGCTGGCATTGTTCATTGTAATAGAGTTATTACTGGATTGTTCAAGACGGATCCCCACCTTATTGCTGGTGATGTGGTTACCCTGTATCGTTGATCTGTGTGTATCAAAGAAATATACTCCCACACTGTTGTTTGTTAAGTTCAGATCTTTTACTGTGATGTTGTCACAGTTGATACAGTATACTGTGCCTGCGTTTGAATCCGAGTCAATAATGATATCTGAAGCATCAAGTAAATAATAAATGTATTTTCCATCCACCACATTACTGGTGTCAATGTCATTATTAAAATCCGCGTCTCTCCACCCAGAGAGTCCGAAGTTGTAGTTGTTAGTAAACATATGATTATTTCTTAAAATGTTACCACTGGAAGATATAAAGAATATGCCAGTCCCTTTGTTTTCGCTGGCAATGTTGCCTGTAATAGTATTGTTGCTTGAATGCTCAATGTATATGCCAGCCTCTTTGTTTTCACTGGCAATGTTGCCTGTAATAGTATTGTTGCTTGAATGCAAAAGATAGATTCCCTTTCTATTGGAGCTCAGATTATTGCCTGAAATTAGATTGTTTTTTGAAATAACCATTATTCCTGCCCCTCTCCAGGAATATAAAGAGTTGACTACTGTAAATCCTTCCAGAACAGTTCCATCCACGGAAAGTGCAATTGCACTACCACTTTCACCTGCATCAACCACAGGCTGACCCATGCCTGTATCCACACCCACCATAGTAAGCTGTTTGGTTACGTTCACATTCTCATAATACGTGCCGCTATATACCTCAATTGTGTCTCCAGGGCTTGCCGCATCAATGGCATCCTGTATCTTGGTATAATCCGCACCGCCGCTATCATCCACTGTAAGCGTTTTTGCCCCCGGTTCCTGATCTGAATATATGTCATTTGTTTCCTGAGTACTATTCCATCCTGCTGTAGCGCCTGCTCCTCCCACCAGCATCAGGATTACCAGCACCGAAATTTCAATCGCTATTCTGAAGGCACGCTCTACTTCACATAAATTATAAGATTTCATTTCCATCACCTCGTCTATTGATAGAAAACACTCTCGTTTGTTTCTTTGAAGAATCACTGCATACTTCAATCAGTTGGATAGCTATGACCAGCGAAACTGGATGACGTTCTCATTCTTACCGAAGAGTTCATCTGGTTCTCAGGATGCACACAACTCCCATCTATAATACCCCTGTATAATGTGTATTATACTCTTAGTATACTTAAATACTCCCATTTGACCTATAGGTTAACTTACCTTGCCACCAAACCAGCACTGGTGGCACTAATGTTCCTAGAAATCTCCAAAGAATATCTATCGACCTTCAATCGTCAAATACAAACACTGCTTTACAACGAGCTACGTCGGGACTACTCATTTCCCCGTGCAGTATGCAGATCACTATCTGACCTATTCACTTCATATCTTGATCTCTATTTTAGCAGTCAGCGTAAAGAAGGCCAGATAATCTTCCATGCAGTCTCAAAAGAAGTACCAGCAGGCGTACCAGTAGAAGAAATGCACCTAATTCCAGTTAGACTAAGCTTCTACGAACCCGATGACTGCACAATCAAAAACCAGCAAGACCTGCTGGATAGACGAATCATACGCATCAGCAACGAAGCACATAACCAAGGCACATTACTTACCCAGGCTGATATAGCCATCCTCATGGGAGAGAGCACAAAAACCATTGCAAGACACATAGCAGAACTGGAAAAGAAAGGTAAGTTGATACCAACCAGAGGAAAATGGAAAGATATCGGTCCCGGAGTGAGCCACAAAAAACGGATACTTGAGCTCTATCTCAAAGGAGATGAATATACCGACATCGAGAGGAAAACAAAACATAGCGGTGAAGCCATAATGCGGTATATCAAGGACTTTGCCAGGATACTGGTGCTGACTGATGAAGGTTTCAACGATACCGAACTCAGGATCATAACAGGACTTTCAGACAAAACCATCCGGGAATATATTGACCTGATCGAAACTTACTCAACTGAAGATTATCAGGAGCGTTTAACTCAACTTCGTGCCATGTTTCGAAAAAAAACAATTCAACAGGTAAGCAAGGAAACAGCTCTGGAAAGCAGTTCAAGGGGATGGAGTACATGAAAGTCCCTTCCATGATCGAGACAAAGGTAACCAGTTCCCTGAAAGGTTCAGTCCTTAGTCTGATCCGGAAAGATTACCAGTTTATTGCAGGCGAGAAAATTCAGGATATGTTTGCTGGTAAGGGCCGTATCAAGGATATCCACGCCTGCCTTACAGGCCGCCATGTAACTCTGGGGGCCATACTGCTGGTGCTGTGTGAATGCAGGTCAACGGGCAGCCCATAGAATGGAACTGGCAGAGCAGTCATTGGGTTCGTAGAGGCTTAGTCTAACTGGAATTATGTGCATTTCTTCTACCGGTACACCTGGCGGTACTTCTTTTGAGATTGCATGGAAGATTATCTGGCCTTCTTTACGCTGACTACTAAAATAGAGATCAAGATATGATGTGAAGAGGTCAGATAGTGACCTGCACACTGCACGGGGAAATGAATAGTCTTGACGTAGCTCGTTGTAAAGCTGTGTTTGTATTTGACGATTGAAGGTTGATAGATATTCTTTAGAGATTTTTAGGAACATTAGTGCCACCAGTGCTGGTTTGGTGGCAAGGTAAGTTAACCTATAGGTCAAATGGGAGTATTTAGAACTACCCATAATCAGAAGTGCAGTAAGTTCATTCACCCTTTTTCCTGAAAAACAGCCACTGTACCTTACCGCCCCTGGTTTTGGTCCTGATAAGACAGTACACGCCTGATAGCCGCTGCCCCTTCATCCTGAAGATTATCTTTCCTTTTTCGTCATCCACTTCCACAGGCTCGAATGTGCCCCAGTCCCATATCTTAACAGTCCCGGCCCCGTATTGCCCTTCAGGAATCTCACCCTCAAAGTCGGCATATTCCAGGGAGTGGTCCTTTGTTGGTATAGCAAGCCGTTTCACACCAGGTTCGGTTGGTGGTTCCTTTGGCACTGCCCAGCTCCTCAGTACACCCCCCATCTCTAAACGCAGGTCCCAGTGTAACTTTCTGGAATCATGTTCCTGGATAACAAAGACACTGTCTCCTGACGATTTACCGGCACCTTCGGGAATTGTCCCGGAAGAATCACGTTCATTCCTGAATTGTCCGGATTTCATTCCACTCCCTTCCTTTGACATAGATGTTGCAACATACATATATCATGTTCAGGTTTGCGGGCACCGCACACTGCACGGCCATGTAGTATGAGCCGGTATGACAAGTCGCTCCACTCCTCCTTCGGGGCCAGCTTCATCAGGTCCTGCTCGATCTTATCCGGGTCAGTATGCCTGGTCAGTCCCAGCCTGAAGGATAACCGCTTCACATGAGTATCCACTGCAATCCCCTCAGTGATGCCATAGGCGCTGGACATTACGACATTGGCGGTCTTACGCCCCACACCTGGTAAGGTGATCAGTTCTTCCATGGTATCAGGGACATTACCACTAAAATTTTCAAGGATTGCAATACTACTTTTCTTGATATTCTTTGCTTTCTGTCTGTAAAAACCTGTAGACCTGATGTCCTGTTCCAGTTCCTGCAGGTCAGCGTCGGCAAACTCCTTTGTCCCTGTGTACTTCCTGAAGAGTTCTTCAGTTACAATATTAACTCTTACATCAGTACACTGGGCCGAAAGAATAGTGGCTACAAGCATCTGGTGGGGCGTTTCATACCTGAGTGCAGTCCTTGGATCAGGATATTCCTCCTTAAGCAGCCTGATTATCTCAGGCATCTGCCCTGCCGGTTTCATGAAAAAATAAAAGGGATATGAATAGATAACAGTTATGGTTCGCTTCGTTATTCCATCCTGGTAAGGTAGCGTTCTGCCGAGACCGCAGCCAGGGCACCATCACCCACTGCCGTAGCTACCTGGCGCAGTAATGTGGTCCGGCAGTCTCCGGCAGCAAATATCCCTGGTACAGAAGTGGACAGGTCAGGACCGTTAATAAGAAAACCATTCCCATCTTTGTCGGCTTCAACAAAATCCGTACCAGGTTCCACACCAACATACATAAACACTCCACTCACCAGTATTTCAGTCACTTTTTCAGTAAGCTTGTTCATGACTATTACCTTTCCAACAGTGTCTGTTCCTTCGATTGATTGCAGGTTTGAGTTCCAGACAAATTCAATCTTAGGGTTCTTGAAAGCCCTTTCCTGATTGATCTTTTCGGCCCTCAGTTCATCCCTGCGGTGGATGACATATACCTTGTTGACCATTTTGGTAAGGAAGATAGCTTCAACAATAGCACTGTCGCCACCGCCTACCAGTGCCACGTCTTTGCCTGTAAAGAAAAAACCATCACACGTAGCACAGGTAGATACACCCCTGCCTGTGAATTCGTCTTCGCCGGGCACACCCAGTTTCTTTGGCCTGGTTCCTGTGGCAACAATTACGGATTTGGTCTCGAACTCACCATCAGAGGTCACAACTGTCTTGACGTCGCCTCCGTCCTTGATCTGCCTGACATCGGCAAACATTATTTCAAGGTCGAACTTCTTTGCATGTTCTTCCATCTTCTCCATCAGTTCCATGCCGCTAACCTCGGGAAAACCCGGGTAGTTCTCAAGCATATGGGTCTTGATGATCTGCCCGCCCAATCCAACTTTCTCTATAAGCAGGACATTCATCATTGCGCGTTTGGCATATATGCCTGCTGAAAGTCCGGCAGGACCACCGCCGATTATGATTACATCATATACCATTGTTAACCATCCATTGTCGTTTATCCGGAAATAATAGTGAGTGGTCTATATTCCCTTTTTCCTTCATTACACTTTTCTCAGGACTTTTCATTAAAACATGGAATGCAGTAACCTTTTCCATCCTTTTCCTTAATCCTTGTCTCCATCACCGGCTCCCCACACATGGAACATGGCACTGATTCATGTATCCGGGCATGTGACGGCAGTTCAATTGTAACATCCTGTATGTCGAACAACTCATTTTCATCTATGCTCAATATCTGCTCGATGAGCTCATCGCGATCCTCTCTTTCGAACACATCGCCCTTCAGGCTTACCCGTACACCACGGCCATGGGGGCGAAGCGCCAGGGTATATACATGCTTGCCATAATCCCTGAAAAACAAATTGCCCTTACCAAAGGTGCACCCGGTCATATACTGTATGGCATCCACTGCGCAGGAATTGTTCTCTACAATTGCTACTAATTCTTCATCTTCCGAGCGCATGGCATGAATTCGCTCCATGCCTGCTTTTGCTGCCCGGTAGCCCAACACCAGGCCCGGACAGAAATGGCCGTGGAAATCGATGATGGGTTTTAGGTCTGTGGGAATATGGGGCTGTGTCATTGATGTAGAATTGGTTGCAATGGGGTTAATAAGTTTTGTTTCAGGTCTTTTAACTTCAAATAAAATCGTCAAGATCAAACGCCATAAATCCCATACTCCTCAACGTCTCCTTTTCATATATCTTACGTGCCATAATGCCAAAATATTCTATCCGATCATCATTGTTCCACTGAACATAACCTGATTTTTCCTTCAGTTGAGCCAGGATATTTTTAGCATCCTTGAGCTTCAGGTCCTGCCATTTGCACTCAACAAACAGAATATGTTTCATCTCGTCATTCAATGCCACCAGATCTATTTCATAGGTATTTTCGCGCCTGGGTCTTCTATTGATCTTTCCCCACTGCCGGCCTATCTTTTCAAAAGAAAAAGGCAGGGCCTGCCTGAGATTACAGTCCTGCAAAAGCTGTTTACAGACATTTTCAAAAACATGCCCCAGATAAGCATCATATGATTTTCCAATCTTATTTATCACTGCCTTGCGGTTGGTTTCCAGTTCAGACCGCACAGGAAAAACATATCTGTACCAGAAGGAAAAGAAATTGTCCGATACCTTTATAGATAGAAGCTGACCTGATGCCTTTATTTTTCTTAAGACACACTGGATACTCCTTAGCTATAAATCCCAGGTTCATCAGTACCCGTAGATATTTTGGAATATTATGCACGGGGATACCTGTTTCATCGGCTACCAAAGACATCTTTGATTTCCCCTTTGATATGGCCTCAAGTATCAGTTCATAGTTGGTAGGTTCCCTCAGTTCTTCTTTTAAAAGAAAAATTGCTTCATCGTATAGAAATGTGGCCCGTTTTAACACCCTTTGGTCCACATTTTCGATAAATGTCAAGTCACGGTCGAACTTAAGAAGATATGCAGGAATCCCGCCAACGCACCCGTATATCTTTACAAGTTCATCCATGTTCCTATCAGGAAAAAAAAGTGATGTGTCCCTGAACTTCAATGGTTCTAATTTAAGCTGACCAGTCCTTCTTCCGTAAAGAGGGCTTTTATGTCCCAGCACCTCAGTTTCCATCATTCCAATGCTTGAACCCAGCAGTATAAGCATTACATTGCTGTCTTTGAGATAGAGGTCCCAGGCAGACTGGAGTGCCGAGGTTGCAGCCCCATCTCCTTCGATAAGATAGGGGACTTCGTCTATCACGATTACCGGTTTGCCTCTGGTACCCAGGTTCTCTGTGATGAATTTCAGTGCTTGGTCCCATTGGTTTATTTTCGGTACATATACTCCTGCCTGGGGACAGGTCTTATCAAGAAAATCCTCAGCCTGCTTTTCAATGGAGAACTTCCGGGACAGATGGTAAACAGCAGGCTTGTTTTCTATAAACTTAAGCACAAGTTCGGTCTTTCCCACTCGTCTCCTTCCGTATATTACAAATAATGAAGAGCTTTTATTGCTATATTCCTCTTCGAGGATAGATAGTTCGTCTACCCGGTTAAAAAACAGACTCATAATCCTAAGTATCATAATCCTAATTATTTAAAGTTTTTCTGTAACTATTCAGCCATACAAATTATGGCTACTGATAACGAAAGTAGATTTTGTAGCTTTTTATGAAACATTCATGGCTAATGTCTTACGATATCGATTTCATGAATATAAAGATATTATATAAGTGGGGAGCAATGGCTTATGATAGCGTTTTATGGGCTGAATAGTTACGTTTTTCTTTATTAATAATTGGTAATACATTGATGATACCTGAAACCAGGAATTGCTGAACAAGCAGTATTTTCCTGAATACCTGAAGTTCCCGGGTTTCACCCCGTATACGGCCTGAAATCCCATTTCTGGGCCTTGATCAAGTCCAATAGCAGCTTTCCCTTCTCAGGTGGTAGTGACAGCAACAGTGCTGCAACATGCTTACACATCCTGCGCCTGGCAGTACCCCGCCTCCAGTCCTGGCAGTCGTGCAGGATGAACCGGCCGTTATAATCCATATAAATGGAATATCCACCCACATCAGCCGCCAGCAGGTCGGGCTCTTCCTTCATGACCTCCACATCCTTAATCTGCCTGGCTCGCTCAAGCCGTCCGGCATCCATAAATTCAAGCAGCATCTTTTCAATCTCATCTGCTGTGACCTCAAGGTCTGCAAACTCGGCCAGAGTAGTAGCTCTTGCAGAGGGTCTTGCCTGCCCGGTCCTGAGTTGTTTATGCATTAGATCCTGTTTTGGTGTGGTTATACCCAGCATCTCAAGCACATCCAGGCAGTTCTCAGGGGCATAGCCGTGGTAATGGTTGTTAAAATAACCCAGTACATCAACGTCATCCGAAAGGTTCCTGATAGTCTTGACCCACGGCTCCAGTTCCCGTTTGGAATAGCGGTAGTTGTACCACACCCTGCCTCCCCTGCCGTGCCACCTGATATAGGCCGCATCCGACGAAGCCAGTTCCTGCTTTGGAAGTGCCGGACCATCTGTCATGACAGGGGCAATGTTGTATTTTCCAAGCAGGCGGGACGCATCATCGGTGAGCCATGTCCTGTTCCTGAACTCAAGGGCAAAAGGAATGTCATCTGGCAGGACCGCCAGAAATCCTTCTACTATTGAGTGCGAATATTTCAGGGAAGGTGGAACCTGGATAAGGATACATGCAAGTTTGCCAGCCTTATCAAGTGGTTTTAGAAGGTTACAAAACCTCTGAACATCCTCCTCCACTCCAGCGG
>Ga0255420_10335_pt1 | contig 9665 bp, 6 predicted proteins | sample ANMaggSeSYBR02I3_FD_182630 | JGI IMG/M metagenome (GOLD analysis project Ga0255420, IMG submission 182630) | Sediment cell enrichment communities from methane seep in Santa Monica Basin, California, United Staets - ANME aggregate JGI... | ecosystem: Environmental > Aquatic > Marine > Cold seeps >...
GGATCAGGTCGCTCTCACCCACCAGTTCCAGCAGTCCTTTTAGTGTATCCAGGGCTATTAGCTTTCCCTTGTCCATTATGGCTATGCGGTGGCACAATTTCTCTGCATCCTCCATCTGGTGTGTAGTTAAAAGCACGGTCATACCCTGGCGGTTAAGGTCCTGGATGGTATCGTATATCCTCCTGCGGCTCTGGGGGTCAACACCTGTTGTGGGTTCGTCCAGGTATAATATGCTGGGTTCGTGCAGCAGTGCAGCAGCGATATTGATCCTGCGCTTCATACCACCTGAATAACCTTCCAGCAGGTCGTCGGCCCGCTCGGTCAGACCTACCATATCCAGTAGTGCTGCTATACGCGATTTCAGTGCCCTGCCTGACAGCCCGTATATCTTTCCATAGAAAGCCAGGTTCTCCCTTGCTGTCAGTGTGTGATACAGGCTGATCTCCTGGGGCACCACGCCTATGATCTTCTTTATGTTGTTGGCATTCTTACGTATATCAGATCCATCGATCACCACACTACCCCGGGTGGGCTCCAGCAGACAGCACAAAATGGAGATGATGGTGGACTTGCCTGCACCGTTGGGGCCCAGCAGCCCGAATATCTCACCCCTGTTAATCTCAAAGGAAATCCCATCTACAGCAGTGTGACTGTTAAACCTCTTGACCAGGTTCTCTACAGTGATAATGACATCAGTGTTCACTACCGCCGCCACCTTCCCGCCGTTTCATGTAAATGAATATCAATGCAGCTATTACTATCAAGCCAGCACCCAGCAGCAGTGGATTGCCAAATATACCCTTCCCTTCCTCCTGGTCCCTGACCTGTGCCGGAACATAGATGATGTCTGATATTCTCATCTGTCCTTCTGCATCCTCGTATTCGATCTCGGCTTTAACAGAATATGCTTTAGGTATGGCCTCAGGGTCCACATCTATGTTGAACCTGGCCCGGGACTCGTCACCTGGTTCCATATCTCCCAAAAAAGCGGTATAATCCGTACTGCTGAGCGGGTTTGATAATCGCAGCCTGGCGGTGGCCATTGAGGCTGTTTCTTCCCCTGTGTTGTGGAAAGTTATACTGAGGATGCCCGGCTTTCCCGGGAGGAGGTCGCTGGTTATTTCCGTAGCTTCGAAATCGGCCTGTTCTTTGACAATTATAAAAATCTCATGGGTCTCGTTGACATGCTGGTACAGCATGTTGTAGTCGATCTGGTTGTTTGAAGCATTCCCGTCCACCTGGACATCTTTCTGGAACTGGTAGGTAAGGTTTACTTCCAGTGTGTATTTCCCTGCTGGGGCACTGTCCCATATCTTGATCTCAAAGGGCAGTGGCTGGGAGACCTGTCCCGATACAAGGGTACCTGCGCTCTGGGGCGGTGTTTTAATGTCCACCGGAGCATCTTTTGCCGATATGGAAGCCACTACTCCCACAGACGTAGTAATGCCGTATTCCAGCTGCTGTTCTATCTTTGAGAGTGAGATCTCATTGGAACCAACTGGCTTGTCCTCGGATTTGAATCCTGTTATCTTGCCCTGGTTCATGACCTGGACCAGTAGATTCGAGGTCTCATCCCTGTCATATTCCGGGCTGCCTGCAATACTTACAACCATCTCGGGACTGCCATATGCTGTGAAATAGTCATCAGTGTATGTCCAGATATTTGGTGGAATGTTTTCTGCACTTGACTGGACAAGTAATATAGATATTAGAAATACCATCACGATTAATTTGCTCATCATCGGACCCCCTGAAATGTATTGGGCTTGAGAATAATGCAGGTTAAATCAACATCCACAGCCAGATAAATAACTGTACTAACAACTCCAATTAAAAATTTTAAAAATGCAAACAACCACGATTTAAGAAAAACTCCCCAATTCCATTTCATTACTCATACTTTCCTATTTTCATTAAATTCAATAAATTAAACATCATCCATTATTTGAATATAGAAAACCTTATACCTTTATAGATATTTTCATACTATGCACCCTATTTTCCATGGGCTCAACCACTTGGAATTTTAGGGCGCTTGATGTGCCTGGAACTTATACTATTCACCAAATATGTTAGCTTCTGGGTGTATCTTATAATTGTGGGGTGATATAATGGAATACTCCCTTAAATCACTATTTACAGGCCCGGTATGGGAGTATACCGATGAGTTTGAATATAGGTGGTAAGTATGTCTGGCAAAAACCTTAGTTTGAGAAAGAAAGGAAATATATTTAGGATTACTGTAACGTCGATAGTGATATTGAGCTGTTTGCTAATTGCGAATATATCTATAGCAAGTGCATATGATTTCGAAGTGGGCGAGTTTTCACAAAGAAAACTGGTTACAATAGATAATAGAGGAAATGCAAATGCTCTGACTGATTATCAGGTAAAAATTGATGTAGCTTATGAACCTGAAATGCAGTTGGACTTTGATGACCTGAGATTCACTGATACCAGTGACAATATTCTCGATTATTGGATTGAGAATTACATACCCAGTACAAGTGCAGTGGTTTGGGTAAAGGTTCCCTTAATTCCTGGCAGTGGAACAACAAAGATTTATATGTATTATGGGAATGGGGGTGTCGGCAGTAAGAGTGATGGAGATGCAGTATTTGAGTTCTTTGATGATTTCGAGGATGGCGTGATCCTTTCCCCATGGATTGAAGTTGAAAATAAGGGGACGATCACCGAGACAAACGGCTATCTTGAAACTCCTGAATGCGGGCAATGTGGAAATCAGTATTGTCAAGATGGCTACGCTTATGTTTATTTTGATATCTCGGATGCTATTCCAGGTTGGGATATTACAAAACCTTTCAGGATCAGGGTTGAAAACTGGAATCAGGAAGATAATACTGGTGGTGAAGCTGCTACTACCTGTTTATGGAACACAGACCCCCACCACAACTGGCCTCTTGATGCAGTATTCTTTTACCATATTGATGGAAACACTGCCGATACCGGTCGTTATTTTGGTTGTAATGGGGGAACAGGTCTAGGAGATTATGGCCCGCTGGAAAACCGTTGGATTATAGAGGAATTCCGATTTGATGGAAATGAAATGAGTTTGTGGTTTGATGAAGTTGAAAAAGACTCATTCTCATGGTCGGCTTCAGAAGGTTTTATTGTACTTGGCAACACGAGAGATTCTGAGTGGTCAATAGACAACAATAAATGGGATAACATTTTCGTTGCCAAATATGCTGATCCAGAGCCGATAGTCAGTTTTGCACCAACAGAACCAACAAACCTAATAACAAACCTAATTTTTGAAGACGACTTTTCTACCGACAAGAGTTGGACAAGTTACCCCGATGCAGAGATCATTCGAAATCCCGCTGAAGAAAATGTACAATGGCATGTTGACCGTGACTGGGTTCAGTATATGACTCATCCAATCACGCCATTCTCTAGCGACTTCCGGCTCAAGGTGGATGCAATGATTATAGATAGAGAGAACAATTGCTGGATTGATATCGGACTGACAGATGATATGGATGATGTCACTTCTTCCCGCTGGGAAGGGCTAGCGCTGCGGATCGGATGTACTGGTGGCGGCACTCCATATTCGATCTGGTACGCCCATGCCGTTGGAAAATACGATGACGGCACAGGATTCTCATCCACGAGCGGCCATGTTACGCCATCCGAGAATACGTTGACAGGTTACGTGCCAATTTCACCTGGCGCCTGGTATTCGTATGACTTGGCTAAGACGGGTTCCGACTGGACATTAGCAGTCTATGACGCTGACGATAATCTGGTTGGCAGCCTTTCCGGTACGTTGACCGGTAGTTTCTCATCCTTCAACTACGTCTATTTTGGCAATGGGGATACACATGACTGGCCGAGTGCGAATGGCAAGATTGATAACTTGGAGTTGTTCGGTTGTCCAACAGAACTGCCAGACCTAACCCTCTCACCGGATGATATTTCTTTTTCACCATCCAATCCAAAGAGTGGTGATGATGTTACTATTTCATTCAAGATTAAGAATGAAGGAGGTGCTGATTCAGATCCTTTTGAAGTATTAGTAACGCACAAATATCAATTAGAAACTGGAATAGGTGAAGGAGCAACAATAGGCGAAAAGACTATAAATTCTCTAGAAGCTGGTGAAAGTACTGAAACCTTGGATATAGATTGGAAATGGATGGTTACAAGAGGGCCACACGAAGTTTGTGTTATTGTAGATTCTGGTAAACATATTGATGAAGGAGAGAAGGAAAATAATAACAGAGCATGCAAAACGATTGAAATAGGTTGCAATTGTGATGATAAAGAATATACTCATACGCCTATATTCACGGAACCTAAAAAAGCGCTTATATTAGTTCCCTATTATAAAGAGGGAATTGTTGGTTATAGCAAAGATTTGAAAGACAAACTTGAAGATAGGGGATGGGATGTAATGATGGCTTGTAATGATTTAAATTCCGATGATTGTGAAGAGGCTATTACTGTAGAACGATTTGAGGATTGGCTTGGTGAAGACTTTGCCATTATGCATTTCTCAGGTCATGGATACACAGATGGATGGGTAATAGAACATTTCGATGATATTGGAGTTCGAGATAATAGATGGAATCAGTTGATAAATACGTATGGAGATGAAGCTGTTGAGAAAATGTTTGAACTGGGTGGTGCTGATGAATATTATAGTGATACCACAATCAATATAAAAGGTGATTTTATACGTAAGCGTTGTGCGGAGCTTGATCATAATCCATTGATATATTTTGAATCATGTTTTATGGGTGTAAACGAAGATATGAAAGAGGCTTTCGTGAGTAAAGGAGCGGGTTCTTATGTAGGTTTTGATAAAGAGGTAAAAATGTGTAATTATTGGGGATTATGGGGCATCAGTTGTTTATGTCCCATTGATCATGTTACTAAGAACTCTGGAAGGTTCTATATCAATACTCTTGATAAAGCTAATTCAATCAATGATGCGACAGATAGAAGCGGAAAGCCATGTACTGGAACCCAAATATGTCTTTGGTGTCCTGATAGTGCAAATTGGGTTACAGGTGGTAAACCAAACTATTTATATCTAAGCCAAATCAGCTCAAATTATATAGAATTCGCCATGGAATGTCCAGTAGATTTAATAATCGAAGACCCAGATAACTTTGGAATTGATAAGGGATTGAATGAAATTACAGGTGCAACCTATCTAGAAATGGACATCAATGGTGATAATGAAATTGATGATTACGTTTTTATACCACAAAGAAAAATGGGAGATTACCAAATAACAGTAATCCCAGAACCCAATGCTGAGCCTACGGACACATACACGCTTGAGGTCTCAGCAGGCGATACAACTATCGTTTTAGCAGAAGACGTCCCAATCAGCGATATTCCAGACCAGCCATACCTAATTGAATCAACAGAGACTGAGATTAATGCTGCCCCAATAGCTGAAGCAGAAATCCAAGTAGAAATCCAGCCAAAACCTCTAATTGAAGAACCAGATGACAACTACATTATTGAAGGGAATACTTTTGAAGGAGCTACAATCACTTTAGATGCTACAACTTCTTATGATCCTGAAGGTAATCCCTTAACGTATGATTGGTCTGGAGCTATTACTGGAACAGGAGCCATGTTGGGTACTTATCTGTCTATTGGTGAACATCAAGTAATCTTGACTGTAAGTGGTGGAACACTAACTGCTACTGATGTTTTAGATATTACTATCCGAGACACTATTCTACCAGAGGTTTCAGCAGAATTTATTCCAATTGATGTTGAAGAAGACGAAGGTCTGTTTGAGATAAGTTATAGTGCTACTGATATCTGTGATCCTGATCCAGATACGACTGGTATTATTCTGACACCTCAGTTATTCGATCCAGAAGTTGAATTCCATGTTGAAGAAGAGATTAAGCTTGAATATGATCTAGAAGAGAACGTGGTAGATGTCAAGGGGCCTGATCCAGAAGCACTCTGGCAAGAGATACAAGAATTAGGAGGTCTTAGAGTGGAAGATGGGCTGCAAGTTTGCATAGAACCAGAAGAAGAGCCGGAAGAGGTGGAAATCAAATATGAAGACGGTATTTTGAAGATCGAAGAATACATACCTACCCTCAAAGTTACTTCTCAAGACGATTCTGGTAATATCGGCATAGCTACTGCCACCCCTGTCTTTACGCCTGAAGAAGAGGAGGAAGAAGGGTAAGATTCTGAGCAAGAAAAAAAATCGAATAAGGGGCAAAGCCTCCTTTTTTTATTTAGGGGGTATCCACGAAAAACCTAAGACAATGAAGGTAGTAAAGGGATTCCATGACGAAAAGCCCCTACTACCCAATGCCGGGCAAAGACTATCCACAGACATGGACTCAATTCGCTGACTGGTTCCAGGATGATACTACCTGAGCCACGTTCTTGGAATGTATGCGCTGGCCGGATGGCTTCGTGTGCCCAAGATGCCACGAGAAAACAAAACCACTTCGCACCACGCGAGGCCGGTTCACTTGCCTAGAATGTCGATATGAATCCACAGTCACTACGGGGACAATATTCCACTCGACAAAGACGCCGCTCCGAACATGGTTCGCTACCGTTTGGTACGTAACGAACCAGAAGCAGGGGACGAATTCACATTCCGGTTCAACCGTCGGAAGTCAAAGTCGAGAGGGCTCCTCTTCTATCGCCTACTTGAACAGAGTGTCATAACGGCTCCTATCTCGTACAACTCCCTCGTACTAGACGGATCGTGATTGTAGGTTTTTCATGGATACCCCCTTTTTTATTTTTCAGTTGATCAAGGTTAAATGCAAATGCGTCCCTAAAAACGTTTTCCAAGGAGAAAAGACTGAAATGCAACAACAAGGATGCCCCACTTTTCAAAATGTGATGGAGAGGGGCATTCCTTGAAACACAAGAGAGAAGAATAATAAATTTATGCAGCTTAATTAAAAAACATTTATACTGATATCCGGATACATACGGATAGTTTTAAGTCTTTTATAGGGGAGTATATACCCTAAAACTAAGGTGTAATGACAATGGCCGATGTTACTCAATCCGATCTGACCCCAAATGAAAAACAGGTACTGCTTGCAATGGGAGACCTGGAGACAACAGACCCGCAAGAATTATCAGCTGCCTCATGCCTCAGCGTTGAAGCTGCCATACAGAGTGCATTCCTGCTTGAGGAAAAGGGACTGTTACAGGTATCTGAGTTTACAACTGAGAAATACAACCTGACAAAGGAGGGGGAAGATTATGTTAGTTCGGGCCTGCCCGAACGACAGCTCATCGAAAAGGTCACATCACCCACACCCATTGATGCCGTAAAGGATGAGTTCGGCCCGAAACTTGTCGGAATAGCACTGGGCTGGCTGCGCAAAAAAGGCTGGGCCCAAATCGAAGACGGTAACCTTGTCCCAGGCGACATTCCACCGCCGGGAGATGATGAAGAGACCCTGGTCGGTCTAAAGGCAGGCACCCTTACTGTAATTTCGAAGGGTGTAAAAAAAGACCTCATTAAACGCAACCTGATAGAAGTCAATGAAGATAAGACACGAACTATCACCATCACAGAACAGGGTGCGGTAATATTCCAGGCTGGTATCACACTGGAAGAAGAAGTGGCCCAGCTCACATCAGACCTTATAAGGACAGGCAGCTGGAAGGATAAACACCTTCGTGCTTATAATATCGATGCACCGGTACAGCCTGTTTACGGTGCCAAGACCCATCCGTACCAGAGGCTCATAGATGAGATGCGCCAGATATTCCTGGAGATGGGATTCACAGAGATCAAGGGCGAGATCATCCAGAGCAGTTTCTGGAATTTCGATGCCCTGTTCCAGCCCCAGGACCACCCTGCCCGGGATATGCAGGACACCTTCTACCTGGACAGCACCGGTGATGTGCCACCCGAATACACTGATTCCGTGGCTGCCATGCACGAACACGGTGGCGATATCGACAGCAAGGGATGGGGCGGCAAGTGGAGCAGGGAGCAGGCCAAAAAGAACGTACTGCGCACCCACACTACAGCCAATACCATCAAATATCTTGCAGACAACCCGAACCCGCCTGTAAAGGCTTTCTGCATCGACAGGGCTTACCGCAGGGAGACCATTGACCCCACCCATACCCCGGAGTTCGAGCAGCTTGAGGGTGTGGTCATGGATGAGGGTATGAGCTTTTCAAACCTGCTTGGGCTGCTGAGGGAGTTCTATCACAGGGTAGGGTTTGCCGATGTCAGGTTCAGGCCCGCCTATTTCCCATATACCGAGCCCAGCGTGGAACCGGAAGTGTATATCGAGGGTATGGGCTGGATCGAACTGGGCGGTGCCGGTGTGTTCCGCAAGGAGGTTACCGAACCCCTGGGTATCAAGTATCCTGTCCTGGCATGGGGCCTGGGTGTCAGCAGGCTGGCAATGCTGAGACTGGGTTTGCGTGACCTTCGAACGCTGTACCAGTCAGATATCGACTGGCTCAGGAAGAGCCCGGTGTGCGGGGACTGAATTTCTATACTTTGTTGAAGTGTTGACTATATTCAAATACCCCCATGCTAGAAGCGCCTAGGCATTGAGATAAATGCTCAGTCCTTGAAATTTCTATCGTTTTACTTGATTTCTTTTGATTCGTTTCAGGGAATGTCTTTTGAATAAATCATGTGACAATCATCATACTGCAAGTTAGTCAAATACACGACCCGTTTCTAACCGCCCAAAGAACCGAACCTTTTTATGGGCGATTGCCATTGTACATTTTCAAGATGACGCCAAACAACTTTAAGGACGGTATAATGGAACAGAGGGATTTCATCACAAAGGGATTTGAGAGAATTAAAAAATATTATGCTTTGCCGCCAGATATAAGGGGGGCAGAAACAGGGCTGTCAAAATCGCCGCATGAAATTTTATTAGAGGATTCGGCTAAAATAATCGATTTGGGATTATATGATGTTGAACCCGGAGAAAAAAAATGGGAGGAAAGCAAAACCTTTGATTATATTCTTATCGGAGTTGGAACTGAGATTTTGCTGAAAGCCATATTCCTGAAAGGGGAACCCGATATTTTCATAGAGAAAAACCAAAGAAAAAAACTTGGTTTTAACCCATGCAAAGAATGGCTGATAGGATTCCTGCGTCCCGATCTTCCGCCTGGACATTTGGAAAGGGTAAAAGATGTCCTTGATTTGATACAGCTAAAAAGAAATAATCTAGCACATTTGGGATTCCATCAGATGACGGATTATAAGGATCAATATCAGGTTTCAAATGTCTTGAGTTTTCTGTTTTTAAAATTTTTCAAAGAAAGTTCCCATGGAATAGTCGAAAAACTGGCAATAGTGAAAGATGAATCCAAAGTTAGGTATGGGAACGATTACGAATCCGTGGAGTTCGATGAATACGTTTAATTCGATTGTGACCTATCTTTCTTCATATTCTTATTGGTGGATGCTTTCTCGAGCCCAGCGTGGAGCCTGAAGTGTATATCGAGGGTATGGGCTGGATCGAACTTGGCGGTGCCGGTGTGTTCCGTAAGGAGGTCACCGAACCCCTGGGTATCAAGTATCCTGTCCTTGCATGGGGCCTGGGTGTCAGCAGGCTGGCAATGCTGAGACTGGGTTTGCGTGACCTTCGAACGCTGTACCAGTCAGATATCGACTGGCTCAGGAAGAGCCCGGTGTG